>Ga0315282_10007369_pt1 | contig 18088 bp, 19 predicted proteins | sample YL17G07_20_MG_FD_203693 | JGI IMG/M metagenome (GOLD analysis project Ga0315282, IMG submission 203693) | Sediment microbial communities from Yellowstone Lake, YNP, Wyoming, USA - YL17G07_20 | ecosystem: Environmental > Aquatic > Freshwater > Lake > Sediment | place: USA: Wyoming | collected...
GTACGGGATGAACATCTTTGTTCGGCCCATATATCGAACATACTCATCACCGAACCTCAAGACGTTCTCTCTTTCCTCGACCTTTGCCGTGGCATACAGGCTCGCGGAAGCCGTCAGGACAGCGACGGCCGTCCAGAGTGTGACGTCCTTCAGAAAAACTCCCCACGCGAGCAGAAGCAGAGAACAATAGAGTGGATGCCTGATGAAACGATAGGAGCGCCGTGCCACCAGATGTGTTGTATTCTCAAATCCGAAGTTCGTGGAGCCGTCGCGCTGGCCGCTGGGCCTGCCAACCTTCTCGAGCAAGTAGAAACCATCGCATGCCAGGGCCAGAGAGAGCGATAAGAGTACCCAGGACGCAATGTGACTTCCGGAGAAAGGATCGCTGAACCACCGATCGACGTTGAGCAGAAGAAGGACGAGGATGGACTCGAATGCAAAGAACCGATAGAAACCGTGAGAGCGGCGACTTTTCAGAGATCTCCACGAGAGGGCAACGACGCCCACCGAAAGGATGGCAAACACAACGACTTCCATCATCATCCTTGAATCTCCAGATCACAATGGTTTGCCTGTCTGGGTCAGGAAGGGTTCGCTCGACGATCCGGGATCTAAGCATCACTCGATCTTCACGAACCGTCTTCGGGCGTCTTCAATTCGTCAAGCCCACCTTCAATTTCCTCGAAGAGTTTCAGTGTCTCCATCGCCTCCTTCTCATCCATCTTGCTGATGGCGAAACCGACGTGCACGATAACGTAGTCCCCCACTTGCACGTCAGGGACCCACTCGATGCAGACTTTCTTTTCGATTCCACCGAAACTTACTTGCCCCATCGTAGGCTGCACGCTTCTGTCGATCGAGAGTACCTTCCCGGGGATCGCAAGGCACATACGGTTCCTCCTCTATCTCTCATGTGAACAATCAGACTCCACTTTCGCTATGGCGACCCCGGATTCAATCAGGATCGTATCGCCGACCTTCGCATCGATCAGGAACGTCACCGGCACTCGCAGATATGCCCCGTGAACCCGAACTTTCGCCATCGTTGTCCCCGAGTCGACGTAGATTTCATCGATCTCGCCCTTAACGAGATTCATCGAACCTCCTCTTGAACGGCGCCGCCCAGCTGCTCCCGGTGGCGCTTCGTTCTCGCCACCGCAAAGACCTGGCCCAGAGAAATTCCGCCGTCGTTCGGTGGAACGCGTTGATGCCAATACGGACGGAAGCCACTCGCCTCCAGGCGTTGGATCATCCGCTCGGTGAGGTATTTATTCTGGAAGCAACCGCCGCTGAGCACCACCTGCTTCAGCCCGATGCGGCGTGCCACTTCGGCGACCGCCTCTGCGAGCATGTTGTGGAACTTCGAGGAGATCAGTGGGACAGGAATGGACCGCTGCACGTCCTCGAGAATTCCTCTGATCGCCGGCGACCAATCCACAACCAGGAGTGATTGTTGATTTCCAATCGTCTGCGGCAGAGGCGCATCCCCGCCAGACCTTCTGCGGCTGATGAGGCGGGCTGGCGCCTTTGGCGGAGATTGTCGATTCGCGCGTTCGGATTCATCACGAGACGACGGCACACTCGAAATCGCAAATCCATAGGCCTCATCCGAGCTTTGTCCAGCCATTGCGAATTCCAACTCCATAGCCGCCTGGCCCTCAAACGTCACTCGCTGACGGAGGCCGACGATTGACGCCACTGAGTCAAACAACCGCCCGACGCTCGATGTCAGCGGGGAGTTCAAGTTGCTGTGGAGCATCCGGCGAAGGATGTCAAGCTCAGATGCGGAGAACAGGTCCTGCGGTAACAGCCCGCGTTCCTTGAAAACATTGTCTCTGAATTCCTCAAAGAGTAGACCGAGTGCGCTGCGTCGAGGCTCCTTGATCGCTTGTTCGCCCCCGGGAAGCGGAAAGCGTCGAAAGGTAGCGACACGTTCAAAGGACTCCTCGTTGATCGCGAGGAATTCGCCTCCCCAGATCGTCCCGTCAAGCCCGAACCCCGTGCCGTCCCAAGAGACACCAAGCACTTCGCCTTCGAGCTGGTTCTCCGCCATACACGCCATCACGTGGGCATAATGATGTTGCACTTCAACGACGTCCGCGGCGAGCTTGCGTGCATCGCGGGAAGAAATGTAGTCAGGATGCAAATCACAGGCAACAAGACCGGGCTTCACATCGTACAGCGCCTGGAGATCCTTTGTGACGTTCCGAAAGGCCTCGAGCGATTGCTGTGTCTCCAGATCTCCGATATGCTGGCTGATGAACACATTATCACCCGCAGTGATCGCCACCGTATTCTTGAGATGAGCACCCACGGCCAGCACCGGGGGCTCCATCGGCAGCTTCACATGAATCGGCAGCGGAGCGTACCCCCGCGCACGGCGCAAGACCAGCTCGCGGCCCATGATAACGCGCACGATCGAATCATCCATGTGTCTCACGATCGGACGGTCGTGAACCAGGAAGAGATCAGGAATTCCCTTCAGCCTCCCGGTTGCCTCGTGTTCGTCGGTACAGATTGGCTCGTCGGAAAGATTCCCGCTCGTCGCGACGACGGGGAAACCGATCTCTCTCATCAGAATATGATGCAGAGGGGTATAGGGGAGCATCACCCCAAGGTAGGGGTTGTGAGGAGCGACGGACGCCGCAATTGTCTGCGCCTGAGGCGCATCCCCGCCAGACCTTCTGCGGCTGATGAGGCGGGCTGGCGCCTTTGGCGGAGATTGCCGCTTCCCGATGGCCGTTTGTCTTTGCAGAAGGACAATGGGGGATTCCGGAGACTGCAACAGACGATTTTCGAGCTCTACGACAACGCACTCGGCCTGAACCGCCTTAAGCGACGGGAACATCAACGCGAACGGCTTCTCTTCCCTGTGCTTGCGCCTCCGCAGCCGCGCCACGGCTTCTTCATCGCGAGCATCGACAAGCAACTGAAAACCGCCCAATCCTTTGAGTGCGACGATCTTCCCGCTCCGAAGAGCCTCGGCGGCCCCTACGATGGCGGCATAGTCCCGCAGGAGAAACTCTCCCCGCTCGCTCCAGAGCTCTATGTGCGGACCGCAAAGCGGGCACGCGTTCGGTTGAGCGTGAAAGCGCCGATTCAACGGATCCTCGTACTCCCTGCGGCACGCGGGACACATCTCGAACTCCTTCATCGACGTGTTCGACCGATCATATGGGAGTGCCTCGATAATCGAGAACCGTGGACCGCAGTTGGTGCAGTTCGTGAACGGATAGAGATACCGGCGATCGTCCGGGTCGAAAATCTCCTGCAGACAGTCGGGGCACGTTCCGATGTCCGGCAGGACGAGAGCGGTCTTTACCCCGGCTTCGTCGCTGCGGCGGATCTCAAATGAAGTAAATCCGACGGGATCGAGGAAGGAGAACTCCAGACTCTGAAGAAACGACCTCGGGGGTTTCTCGCGCTCGAGACGAAGCAGGAAGTCGTCCAGCTTTCTCTTCGGTCCCTCGACCTCCATGAAGACCCCCTGGGGGGTGTTCGAAACCCATCCCGGAAGGCTCAATTCGGTAGCCAGCCGGTACACGAACGGCCGAAAGCCAACACCTTGCACAGCGCCCCGAATAACCACCTTGAGGCGAAACGTGAGAGCTGAGTCATATGATGAAGCGTTCGCTTTCACGATTTTCAATTCATCGAATGGCCACGCCATTCAAATCCGCGGTGCAGCCCGAGCCGATGCGCGTACTCGAGGGCCTCGGTGTACTCTTTCGTTGTGATGCCTCGGCTCAGCTCGCTGTACCGAATCGCCCTGTATGCGGGGCGGTACTGATCCATAATGTTGATATAGGAATCGAGCGATACGTCCCTTGCGATGAAGTCCAGGACTGCTCGGGACCCCGCAAGCCGGTTCGGGAGCACGAGGTGGCGAATCAGGAGGCCTCGCTGCGCGATGCCTCTCTCGTCGAGCGAAAGATCGCCCACCTGTCTGTGCATCTCCAGGACCGCCGGACGCACAACATCCCAATAGGATGGCGCACCAGAATATCGGCGAGCGATCTCGTTATCGCCGTACTTGATATCCGGCATGTAAATGTCCACAACGTCCTCAAGCAACTTGAGGGTCTGCGTTGATTCATAGCCGCCGCAATTGTAAACGAGAGGGATCGAGAGACCTTGCTCAACCGCAACCGCGACGGCCTCCACGATCTGCGCCGTCATGTGTGTGGGCGTAACGAAATTGATGTTATGACATCCTCCGCGCTGCAATCCCAGCATGATCTCCGCAAGCTGCGCGGTCGTTACGCGACGGCCATACCGCATCTGGCTGATGTCGTAATTCTGACAGAACAGACATTTCAGATTGCAGGAGGTTAAGAAAACCGTACCTGAGCCTCGACGGCCGACCAGCGGGGGTTCCTCGCCGTAGTGGGGTGCTGCGCTGGAGATCATCAACTCGGCCGTTGAGCGGCACACACCGTACTTCCCCTCCAGCCGCTTCGCGCCGCACTCCCTCGGGCACATGACGCACTCCCTCATCATCTCACGCAGCTGTTCTCCTCGCCTTCTCAGATCTGCCGGCGACAGCCGTTGACGATACGATGGGAGCGCCATAACGGTCATCCCGAAAGATGTTCTTCAAGCCATCGACACCACTCGGGGACACCGGCGTTCGTGGTGCACGACATTTCAAAAACCATCAGTGCCGGATTGATCTTCAGTGCGTTCCCCTTCAGCACGTCGAGGCTGCAGTTGACATACGGAAGCAGGTCGATCTTGTTGATGATCAGTGCCGATGCATGGAGGAACATGCCCGGATATTTCAGCGGTTTGTCGTCTCCTTCCGCCGTGCTTGCCACGACAACCTTCATCGCCTCGCCGAGATCATAGTTCGAGGGACAGACAAGGTTCCCAACGTTTTCGATGAGGAGCAACTTCACACCGTTCAGGTCGAGATTCGTCAGCGCATCCTCGACGAGCTTCGCCTCAAGATGGCATCCTCCGTTGGTGACAATCTGGACGACGGGCACGTGGTAGCGGGCAATCCGCTGGGCGTCGAGATCCGTCTGCACATCTCCCTCGATCACGGCTAGCTTCACCTTCCCCTCAAAAAACTCGAGCGTCCTTTCCAGGACGCTCGTCTTGCCCGAGCCGGGAGAGCTCACCAAGTTGATGACGAACGCCCCTCGTTGAGAGAAACGCTCACGATTACGGCGAGCGATCTCATCATTTTTTTCCAACACCTTTCGGTGAATGGTGACAACACTCATGGCGCCTCCGCTTTGATATCCTCAAGCTCAATCTCGACCACCTGGAGTTCCAGGCCAGAAAGGATCTTGGTATCTGCGCCTCCGCACGTAGGGCAAAGGACGAAGCCAACTTCGTTCGTAAAGGTCTTCTCGCACGCGTTGCATAGGATCACGAACGGGACGTGATCGATCTGGAGTTTTGCGTTCCGGAGCGGTGTATCCGTTGTGAGCACGGTGAACGAGAACTCCAACGAGTCCGGTACGACACCTGCAAGATCGCCCACCTGGAGCTTCACGATGCGAACGTCGGGGAGCTCCTTCTCCGGCACACTCTGACGGACGATGTCAAGAATGCTCTGTGCGATCGAGAGCTCGTGCATAGGTTCGGTATCCTCGCAGATGCAGGGAGAAGCAAGACAGACACCAGAGAAACTGGCGCGGTCAAGTGGCCAGTTTGCCCCTCCTCGTCGGCTTCGTTGCGCCCTCAATGAATCTCGGCAGCACTATTGTTGACGCTACGCCTTGGCCTGTTTTTCAGGAAGCACCTCGTTCACCAGAAGGTTGCAGAGCCTGTGGACTGCGAGCGCGACCGGTTCGGAGAGTCCTAGCTCCATGCTCTCGGGGATATAGCTCACTTGACATGCGAAGACTCGTACCCGAACACCGGTGTCGGCGAGTTCCTTTGCGAGATTCGATGACGGGGCATGGTGGAGAGAAAAATCATCGAGCTTCTCACGGGGAATCTCCTGCAGGGAGATCTCGAAAACCTCACCTGGCGTCCTGCCCTTGTCCACCGCATCAATGATGATGATTCTCCGTGGGCGCTGGGCACTGAGACAAAGCGTAAACAACAATTTCCTTGCACCTGTGCCCGCATCGGCGACATAAACATCATCCGGCATTGCGAAGTGCTTCAGTAGATGCTCGGCGACAATCGAACCAAACCCGTCATCACCGAACAGTCGATTTCCGCAACCCAGGACGAGTGTCTCCTTCGTACAGTACTCCCGAAGAACGCTGTCGTCTTGATCCATCGTCGACATGAAGATCCTTCACGGGTTCACCGACAAAGCGTCAACGGCGGCAGGTTGTGAGCACTCGATTTGCCTTCCATGCTCCACCCAGCCGCCGTTGGCTTTTTTGTGCCGAGTTCAATTCGTCAGGGTATCAACCAAACGACCTTCCGAATTGTAGATGTCGATCTTCACAGGCAGCGTGCCGTCGAACTTGTGCGTCGCACAGGAGAGGCATGGATCGTAGGCGCGAATCGCCATCTCGATGCGATTCATGATGCCTTGATCATACTTGCCGGCTTTGATCATCGTCTTTGCAGCCTGTTTCACCGACATATTGATCGGCGCGTTGTTATGCGTCGGAAGTTGACCAACCCCCAGTTCATGAGCCAATGCAAAGTTAGTTAATTTGTTGAGCCATTGGCAAGTTGAGAGGATACCGTACCTCTGGTGCCGGTGGACGATATCCCAAAGAGCTGTGTGGCCTTATCGTGTCGTACGTCTTCCTCCATCGTTCTGTGATGACTCTTGCCTCCAGCATCGTGTCAAACATCTCTCCGTTTAGAAGCTCATCTCTCATCTTTACCGTTGAATGATTCAATGTCGCCATTCTTCCAGGGACTGCCAGGTTCGATGAACAGAGTCTTCACCCCGAGGCGGTGCAGCCATTGACGGACTGACTCTGCCGTAGACTTTGAACCGTTGTCTGAACGCAAGAAGTCGGGTGCGCCACGTTCAACGAACAGCTCTGATAACTCGTAGATGACATCTGTTGCTTTCACTTGTCGATTGATATGGATCTTCAGGCACTCCCGAGAGTATTCATCCACGATGTTTAACATCCGTATCGGACACCCATCGCTGGTCCTGTCTGCGACAAAATCACAGCTCCAGATTTGGCTGTCCCTTCGGCACTTTCAAGCCTTCCAGGCGCCAGAGCCGTTCCACTCGTGGCGAAGCCATCCCTGCGGAACTTGTGGTTCACCCTCCGACCTTCGCTTCTCAACAACGCTGTCACTCTCCGATATCCATACCGGCCATACTGGCAAGCCAGCGAGATGATGCGATTTGTCAGTGCTTCCTCCATCAACATCCCCTTCCCCTGCAGCACATCTGCCTCTCGCAGTTTCTTGATTACCTGCCCGACGGCAGGCGGGTCTGTTCTTCTGTATGCTTCTGTCTGCCCATTGCTGCCTCCTTTGATCCAAAATACGAAACCTCCTAACTAAATCTTGGATCATCTTTCCGGGGGCAGGTCGGTTTGATTCTATCCACTGGTGGTAGTTGTAAACATGACTATTATCTTCACTGTCTCACTTTTCAAGGGTGCAATATAGCTAATCTCTCAACCTCCGTTCGGATAATCATGACTATGGAAGAGATAGCCTTGTCTAACTCGGAAGAAATCTCAATTCCGGTCCCAATCTTCAATGGCTTCATCCCCATGACCATAATCTCTGGCGGGAAAGGGTTTTTGAGGATCAGGAGAGAGATAAGGTCCTGCAGCCCCACGTCGTGAGCCGACAGTGGAGTATATCTTTCCTTTTGAATCTCACTTCCTCTGAAAACTTTTACCTCCCCCGCCTCTCCTTCAAAATCAGCCGCATCAACGAAAATGATGGCGGAGGCTTCGTCCAGAGAGGGGAGAAGAGCAAGCCCGCCTGTCTCCCCGCGTATCAATTCCACCTCATCAGGCAATCCACCCTCTTTCTCCAATCGTTCGAGAACGTGGATACCAATCCCTTCGTCCTTGAGAAGCACGTTTCCCAAGCCAATGATGAGTATCTTTCTCATGCGATGATATTGACTTTTGTGATCTCTTGTTTCGCCGAGTCATAGAGATGCACAGCACAGGCAATACACGGATCAAAGGAATGGATCGTTCTCAGCACTTCCAGCGGTTTTTCCGGATCATGGACGGGCATGCCCACAAGAGCAGCTTCGTATGCGCCTTTTTGGTTCTTGGCATCTCTTGGAGAGGCGTTCCATGTCGTCGGAACCACCGCCTGATAGTGTTGAATCTTCCCGTCCTTGATCTTGACCCAATGACCCAATGTGCCGCGCGGGGCTTCCACGAAGCCATAACCTTGCGCCTCCGCTGGCCACGTCTTTGGCTCCCACTTCTCACGATTGACCGTCGTGTAGTCTCCCTTCCCAATGTTCTCGACCAACTTGCTGAACCATGTCCGCATTCCCTCAGCCAAAACAACTGTCTCGACTCCCCGTGCTAAAGTGCGTCCGAGGGTAGAAAACAGAGCCTCTTTTCCCGCTCCCAGTTTTTTCAAAGAGTCGTCAATGAGTTCTCTGATTCTCGGCTGCCCTTTTCCATACGCCACAAGAGCACGTGCTAGTGGACCGACTTCAACAGGCTTGTCCTCGTAGCGCGGGGCTTTGATCCAGGAGTACTTTCCATCGACATCCAGATGCTCATACGGGGGCTTGGGACCGGTATATCGAGGAGACGTTTCCCCTTCCCACGGGTGTTTTGCCTTCTTGTCGCCAGCAGCATATGTGTACCAGGACCGAGTGATGTATTCGCTCATCTTTTGTGGATCGAACGGTTTTACATCATTAATCTTTTTGTTCCAGATAACACCGCCTGGAAAGTACAAGCTCTCGGGCGAGCCATCGAGTGGGAAATCACCATAGACGAGAAAGTTACCAAGCCCTTCTCCCCACGTCGTCCACTCTGGATAGAACGAAGCGATGGCAAGAATGTCCGGGAAATATACTTTCTTGGCAAAATCCTCCGCATCTTGAATGAGGTTCTTCATGAAAGCGAGCCGGTCGGCGTTGATTGCCCGGATGTTGTCAGGATTAATTGGGGTCGCCATGCCGCCTACAAGAAAATTCGGAGTGGGATGCCTGCCGCCCAGAATGGCTATCAGGCGTGCAATCCCTTTCTGCCAGTCCAGCGCCTCAAGGTAATGTGTAACAGCCAGAAGGTTTGCCTCCGGCGGGAGTTTGTATGCCGGGTGTCCCCAATAGGCATTGGAGAAAATTCCCAACTGGCCGGATTCAACAAACACTTTCAGCTTGTCTTGGACTTCTCGAAAGTATTTCGGACTTGACTTGGACCAGTCGGAGATGGATTCTTGTAATTGGGAGGTCTTCTTCGGATCGGCATTGAGCGCCGAGGTAACATCCACCCAATCGAGCGCATGCAGATGGTAGAAGTGCATGACGTGGTCATGGACAAACTGCATGGCGGCCATGAGATTTCGGATAAGTTGCGCGTTCTCAGGAATTGCAATGCCTAGAGCGTTTTCTACCGCTCTTACGGAAGCAAGAGCGTGAACGACGGTGCAGACACCGCAGATGCGCTGCGTAAAATACCAGGCATCTCTTGGATCACGGCCGTTCAATATTATTTCAATGCCTCGGAACATTGTGCCGGAAACCCAGGCATCATTCAGAATGCCATCCTTCACCTCCGCTTCGATGCGGAGATGTCCTTCGATCCGTGTAACAGGATCTATAACTATTCGTGCCATGTTGTTATTCTCCTTTATACACTCGTTGCATAGATAGGTGTAAGTTTGTCCCAGAAATTTCGTTCGGTGCAACCCACGCAAGGATGACCGGCACCGACGCACCATGATGTTCCCATATTCCAGCGCATTACTGGACATGCATTGTGTGTCACAGGTCCCTTGCAACCTAATGCGTAAAGGCAATATCCGCTTCGATGTGCTTCATCACCGAAATCCGCCGCCATCTCCCCTCGCTCGAACTGCCAGCTTCGCCGGCACATCTCGTGAACAACTCTTCCATAGGCAAAGAGCGGCCTTTGTTCGGAATCGAGCGTCGGAGGTTTACCAAAGAGAAGAAAATGGACGATGGTCGCCATGATGACGTCCCCGATCGGTGGACAGCCTGGAATATTAACAATGGGTTTTCCCTTCACAATCTGATCGATTCCTTTTGCCGATGTTGGATTCGGATAAGCGGAAGGGAGACCACCAAAGTAGGCACACGAACCGACTGCGACAATAAAAGCCGCGCCTTCTGCCGTCTCTCGCATAACATCAACGCCCGCCTTGCCGCCCATGGTGCAGTAGATGCCGCCTTCTGCCGTTGGAACAGCGCCTTCCACAATGAGTATGTACTTCCCCCAACTTTCTTTCATGACAGCCGCTCGCGCATCCTCTGCTTGTTTTCCCGCGGCTGCCATGAGCGTCTCGTGATAGTCCAGCGAGATGGATTCAAGAACCGCTTGAGCCACACTGGGGTGATCGGCTCTGGTGAACGACTCTGTGCAGCCTGTGCATTCTTGAAAATTCAGCCAAAGCACAGAAGGGCGTTTCCCAATTCCGAGTGGTCCTCGAGACCCAATGGCTTTGGCTATTCTTGAGGTGAACATTGGCGGTAGTCCTAAGACAGCCGCCATTAGGCCACAGAATTTCATGAAGTCGCGCCGAGTCACGCCCCTTGCATTGAATGCAAGGGGAAGATTTCTGTCAAGGTCATTTGCGTTCATAAAACATTTCTCCTTTCTCATGACAAATTAACGGTGGCAATTTCGCCTAACGTGTGCAGCCTTACGCAGTGCCGTTGCGAGCAAAAGCATTGAGCGACCTCAATAATATTCTATCAACAAAGGGAGCGTCATTGTTTTGGTTCTTGTACGCCGCGCAGCCTTGATGTACTGCTGAACAGCTGCAAGAACCGTGACAAGAAAAGTTCGTGTGCTGGCTTGTTAGCAGCCGCATCTATTTGAATACTACTTGGCCATTATTTCCATGAAGTGTGAGTGAAATGTTATCAGAAATCTTAATCGTCTCCTCCTCCGAGAAATTCTTAGAAGTCTCAAACTCTATTGACTCAATAGTTCCTCGATCACCGGAGAGCATGGATAAACAGTATCAGCGCCGCAGGTGTGCGGCATTTGGACTGGAAAGATATAGGGAAGTACATTCCGCGGCGGCTTGCTCGACATTTGCGCGCGCGGATTCGGGAGCGGTGAGTTTCGCAGAAGGCATGTTACAGCCCCCGTTACTCGGTGAGGTGCAAGCAATATGGCGTGGAAAAACGACGCCACCAATGCCATAGCAGCAAGGTTTGACGCAACTATTCTGCCAAAATGTCAAGCGATTGAACGTCGCGATTTTGAGAAGGAAAAGGCCCTTCTGCTGGCAAGTCAGCGTACTGTCGCATGCAGTTTCCCACTCATGCGACAGACGTAACTTGGACACTTGCACATCCGAGAATTGTCCCATTTTTGAAAATCAAACATGCTCAACGGTAGACACCAGAATGCCGACAGTCACCCGCGAGAGCTGGAACGAATCTACCGCTCGAGGACAGGGAACTACTCTAGGATCCGGTGCGCGCTCGTCTCGACTCAGATCATTCAGCATTCCGGTGACGACGCACGCAGTCAGGCGACAGAAGTCTTCACCCGGCCAGCCGGACGCACGTTGAAGTCCTGGTCGATCCTTTCTAGCGATCTCCGATCTCTTTCTTGAATGCTCGAACCAACTTAGCCCCCCAGTTGTCGAGCGGCTCGAGTTTCCCGAAGAAGAATCTCAGGACAGGCGGCTCCTCGACGAACTTGAGCCCCTTCACCAGGTCGCGATGTCCGTGAAGCCATTTCAACCGATCGACCACATATTCGATATGCGACATGGTATAGACCCGTCGAGGGACTGCAAGCCTGGTAAGCTCGAGATCGGAATAGATCTCTTTGCCCTCCTTGTCGCGATCACAAGAGATCGTCCCCCGTTCCATGCTCCTGACGCCGGACCCGAGGTAGACAGCCGCGGCAAGCGCTCCTGACGGATACTCAGACTGAGGCAAATGCGGCAGAAACAGCTTCGCATCGAGGTGGCACGCCAGTCCGCCGGGTGGTGTCACAACGGGGATCTTTTCCTCGATCAGTCGTTCTGCGAAATACTTCACGAACTCCGCAGCACTTCCGGCGACGTCGAGATCTGTCATCTCCCGCAGGCCGACGGCCATCGCTTCGATCTCCTTCGTGGACATGCCGCCGTAGGTCAAGAATCCCTCGTAGACAGGGAGCCATGGCTTCAACGCCTCGTAATACTTCTTGTTGTTGGTAGCGATGAACCCACCTCTGACGCAACTGCTCTTCCGCCCAGAGAGATAGAAAATATCCGCAAGCGCCATCATCTCCCAGATAATCTCCTGAATTGACTTCTTCGCGTACTTTCTCTCTCTCTGCTTGACGAAGTACGCGTTCTCGGAGATGAGGCTCCCGTCGAAGAGGAGCGGGATCTTGTGCTCCGAGGCGATCTCCTTCACTTGCCGTAGATTCTCCAATGAGAACGGCTGGCCGCCCAGCAAGTTCGTCGTGGCCTCCATCCGCACGAAGGGGATCTTCTCAGGACCGTACTTTTTGATGGCGCTCTGAAATTTTTGAAGATCCAGGTTCCCTTTGAACGGGTGCTTGCTCTGCGTATTCAAGGCCTCGTCCGCGAAAATCTCGAGAACCGCTCCGCCAGCAAGCTCGAAATGCGCCCTCGTCGTCGTGAAGTGGTAGTTCATGGGAATGACATCGCCGGGCTTGACGAACACTTTCGCCAACAGGTGTTCGGCTGCTCTCCCCTGATGCACGGGAAGCACGTACTCGAACCTCAGCACATCTTTGATTGCGGCCTTCAGCTTGTAGAAACTCTCGCATCCGGCGTACGCGTCGTCGGAGACCATCATCGCCGCAAGCTGATTATCACTCATCGCATTCGTCCCGCTATCTGTCAGCATGTCGATGAAGATGTCTCGGGTCCGGAGAGCAAAGGTATTATACCCACCTTCTTCGAGAGCACGAAGTCGTTCGGCAACCGGCACAAGACTGGTCTTCTGCACGATCCGCACCTTGTGCATTTCGATCGGAATCTCTTTCCCATTTGAGAGCCTTACGTTCATAGGAACCTCCTCAAGCAAAGGTTTTTGGATGGGTTGGGAATTGGGCGAGGTTGACTATAGTCAGCAGAGAGCGTGCGAAGGTTTACCGTTTCACGCGCGCGGAGAGCTTTCAGAGGTCCCAGGAAGTGGAAGATAGGAATCTCTCGCGTTTGGCCGGGCCTGAAAAACACAGATGACCGTACTCTCCTTCCCCCACATCACGGGGCAAGCGCGAGTAACGGTCATCTGGGTAATCTCTATACCTTGATCGCGTTGAAGATGTCGGTGTTGCTCAAGATACCGACGATATCCTTGCCGTCAAAAACGACAGCTCTTCTGATCCCGGTGTTATGCATCAGCCGGGCGCAGTATTTCAGGGCAAGGCCGGGAGAGAGCATCACGAGCGGCTTGGTCATGATCTCGAACACCTTCACTTCATCGGGGTCTTTTCCGGGGTCCACGATCTTGTTGACCAAGTCCTTGCGAGTGACGATCCCCCACGCATCGTCGGGCGTTCGCCGGTTCACGACAAGGCTGGAGACCCGCCGCTCTCTCATGATCTTGATGGCTTCCGCCGCCGTGGCAGCCCCGTCGATGAACGCAACATCGCGGGTCATCACATCGGCGGCTTTGGCAAACCGAACATCCTTGAGCATTTTCTCGGCCATCCTCTTCCTCCTTTCAGGAGATGATGAAGATCCCGACACCGCAAGCAGGCTTCACGAGACGAGAGCGCGAGCCCGTCTATTTTCTCTTCTCAATAGGAACAAAATCCCGCTTGTCATGCCCGATGAAAACCTGACGCGGCCTGGCAATCTTCTGGTCGGAATCAAGAAGCATTTCCTCCCACTGCGCAAGCCATCCGGACGTTCGTGGGATCGCAAACAGCACAGTGAACGCTGCCGTTGGGAAGCCCATCGCCTCATAGATGATCCCTGAATAGAAATCAACGTTGGGATACAGTTTGCGCTTGACGAAGTATTCATCTTGTAGCGCGATCCGTTCCAATTCAGTTGCGATATCAAGCAACGGGTTCCTGCCGGTCACCTCAAAAACCTTCTCCGCCGTCTCTTTGATGATCTTGGCGCGCGGATCGTAGTTCTTGTACACGCGGTGACCGAATCCCATGAGTTTGCCACCCTCGCCCGACTTCACTTTCTTGATAAACGCCGGCACCTTATCCTTGGATCCGATCTCCCTCAACATCCGGAGGACCTGCTCGTTCGCTCCACCGTGCAGCGGACCGTACAATGCCGCCGCCGCGGCTGCGGTCGAGACAAAAGGATCTGCCTGCGAGCTGCCGACGCTGCGCATCGTGTTCGCACTGCAGTTCTGCTCGTGATCCGCGTGAAGAATGAAAAGAACGTCCAGCGCCCGCTCGAGGATCGGATTAAGCTTGTATCTCACCTCCGTCATCTTGAACAGCATGCTGAGGAAGTTGCCTGCGTAGCTGAGATCATTATCCGGGTACACGTACGGGAGCCCTAGGGTGTGACGGTATGCACACGCCGCGATCGTCGGTATCTTGCCGATCAATCGATACATCTGAAGCTTCCGCGATTCGGCGTCCTGGATGTTCTTCGAATCAGGGTAGAACGTGGAGAGAGCAGCCAAGGTGCTGACAAGCATACCCATGGGGTGGGCATCGTGGTTGAAGCCATCCATGAACTTCTTGATGTTCTCATGAATCATCGTGTGGTACGTGATATTGTGCACCCAATCATCGAGTTGCGATTTCGTCGGCAGCTCCCCATGAATAACGAGGTATGCGACCTCGAGATAAGAGCACTGTTCGGCAAGCTGGTCAATAGGATAACCGCGATACCGCAGGATTCCCTTGTCACCGTCGATGAAGGTGATCTTGCTCCTACACGAGGCGGTGTTCATAAACGCCGGATCGTACGACATCATACCGAAGTCGTCATCGGAAACTTTGATCTGACGCAGGTCCATTGCCTTGATCGTGCCATTGGTAATGGGCAGAGCGTACTCTTTCCCTGTCCGATTGTCTTTGATCGTTAAGTTATCTGGCATGTCTACCTCCTTGCTAGGATTGAGAGTTTTCGCGAGGATAGCTTTGATTAATGAAGATCAGCAATTTGTTGTTTTCGATACTGCATCGGCTCCACGCTGTCGTTGAGGGATCTCCGGTGTCATCCATCAGCGCTACAATCAACCGCGACCAAGCAACCTTTCTGCGCGTGACCACATCCTCTGCTCGATCGTGCACTCGAAGACGTGCTTGAATGGCTCAACTATCGTGCCATCGCTGAGAACTTTCTCTGATTTGAAATATCGAAACCTCGCTCACTGCGCCTGCATTTGCTTCTCAGGCATGACAGATTCGCGCCTGGCCCTTCCCATGTATCAGAATTGAGATTGTCACAGAAGCGCTTGCGCAACTTGAGGTTTTGCCTCTCCTATTTCTGCAATTTGCTCAGCAGGCTCCCGACCGCGCTCTTGTGCACCATGAAATCCAGAATCTTCAGCTTCACGTAGTCCTCGGTGTAGAAGTAGTATCCGGGATGGCTGTTGTTGCGAGAGCCGGACCCGGAGTCCTTGATGAGGTACCAATCCTTGCCCTCCTTCTCCAAGAAGCCGACCATGTGAATACCGTGGTCATCGACACTCGTGCCATTGCTGAAGCGAAATTGCCGTGCACCCTCATCGATGTACGGCGACGGGACATCGAACGTGGGCACGACCGCAATGCCGGCGTGACCCTCGTATCCCGGCTCCGACACATCGCCGCCGATGCACACAGTATAGCCGTTCCGGATCGCGCCTTTGATTGCGCTCATGAAATCGCCGAGAGGGACGTTGAAGTATTCTTTGCTGTGCCACCAATTATCCGGAACTTCGTACTCGGCCAGCTGGTAGTACGGCTTCTCCATCAGCGACATAACATCGATGTAGTCATCCAGGTTCAGCCTCACGACTTTCTCCAGATACTCCTTCGGTGTCATGGTCTTACCGTCGATCACCGCCGTCGTTGGCGGCTCGCCGATGTAATGGTTCAGAATTGATCTGATCGTGCTGACCGCTTCCTCCTCATTCCATGCGTTGTTGGTCTTTAACGACCGCAGATAGGTGTTCATCTCTTCGAAGAGCTTGCTGTGATCATGGAACTTCTGACCGGGCTTCAAGCCCGTATAGGCCTGCTCAGGAACGATGCCGTACGTCTTCCAGATGCGGCGCACGGCATTTGCCTCGGAACCTTCCTCGAAAACCGAATTCCCCCGCTCACGGACGAACCCCCGAGCCTTCTCCACATATTCCCAGTAGACGGTGTACAACTCCGAGAGTTTGATTTCACGCTTTGTCAGCCGGTAGATCTCCGACTCGAAGAACGATGTCGCGGAAAAACACCAGCACGTCCCGGTCAAGCCCTGCGATAGTGGACTGTTGTGCCAGTATTGGGTGAACTCACTAACTGACGAAGGATGAGGGATGGCGGAAAAGTCCAGCTGGAGCTCCTTTTTCGGCTCCTGCGGTTTCGCGTTAAACCTGGCCGATTCAGCCTTGATCGAATCCAGGAACTCATTCTTCGGTACCACGAAGATGCCACGGTCCCTGCGCTCGACCTGACCCAGACCACTCGTAACGAGGAAAACGACAGCCAAAAGGATCTGCATTGTTCTTTTCATAGCTCAACCCTCGGTGTGAGTGCTTGGAATTGTTCGTCGAAGTGTAACTCATTTATGAAGGATGTGATGAGGAAAGAGGTTCCGCGGACGGGTACTTGCCGATGATTTTCCAGACCCACCGATGAAAGCGATGAACGGAGGTTACGGGCGCGGCGAACATGAGAATGCACTGCCCGGAGACTGCGCTCATTCCGCTCCTCTCGCAGTACCGGGTTGCCGCATACGAATCCGACCCCTGTTGGAACCAAATGCGCTGGACACCTGACTCAAACGCCTCCCGCACGACCTGTTCTGCCTGCTGAGGTGGAACGCACAGCACCACCCCACCGACCTTCTCAGGCAAGGCGGCCAGGCAGTGATAGCACGGATCGCCCTCGATCGTCTCCGCATTCCGATTGACCGCGAACACCCTGTAACCCTTTGCTTTGAGCGTTCGATAGATGGTGTTCCCAAATTTCCGCGCGTTGCGCGAAACGCCGACGACTGCAAGCGAGCGCTGCGAAAGGAAATCGGTGATGGTATTCTGAGATGTCATGATTCCTCACACCTCCCTGGCATTCGACCGTCGCGAGGCACGTTTCCCCGTCCTCTGCCGTGACGACGTCGCTCAGACCAAGCTCGGACTGTTGGATATTCGATCAAGCGAGGCCCGCGGGGCTCTCCTGGCGAGGTACCTTGGCAGCGACACGAACTTTTGCGGGAATATGGTACTGCTCTTTCTCGTGGAACGCAATGACTCGGAGTGAGTTGGGTGACTCTTTACGTTGAATTCTCTGGCGCGATTTGGGATTGAGCGACACTCATGCGATCGCTCTCTGCGGATTAGCTTTTTCGAGAAGTTGGGGCAGGAGACTTCGCTCCGAGCGAATTTGCAAGAATGAGAATCGCCACTTGCTCTCATCGAAATATGCACACGCCTGGGTTGCCGCTTTAGTTTTTTCGGAATGCGCGCATGTCACCCCTCGCGGCTCGAATGATTCGCCCTCCCTCAGAGCCGTTTCACGGCTCTGAACGCCATGTCCCCCGTTCCTGTGGTCATCGAGAGCGCCTGAACGCCGCCGTTGTAGGTGACCCTGCAGATCATCACACTATCCTTCGCAGTTGAAGTCCACCAGTAAATGATCGGCGAGTGAGGGTCCCACAGCGGCGACCCCTTGTCGGGAGTTGTCGCATATGTCGCCAAGCCGCTCGTGGAATCCCATGCACCGCCGCAATTCGTTCCGGATCGCGTGAGCGACCGGACAGCCTCGTTAATGGTCGGAAGCCGCAAGATATTTTGGACGCTGTCGGAGAGGCTCATGCCGTCTTCCTTCAGGTGCGAGCAGACGTGCCGGGCCTCGCGATTGCTGTCATCATA
>Ga0315282_10007370_pt1 | contig 18087 bp, 18 predicted proteins | sample YL17G07_20_MG_FD_203693 | JGI IMG/M metagenome (GOLD analysis project Ga0315282, IMG submission 203693) | Sediment microbial communities from Yellowstone Lake, YNP, Wyoming, USA - YL17G07_20 | ecosystem: Environmental > Aquatic > Freshwater > Lake > Sediment | place: USA: Wyoming | collected...
GCAGCATCCTGGGGTCCGACATGCAGGGCCGCGACGCTTAGGAACGCGGTCGAGAGCATGCAGAAGACAACGAAAAGCGCACTGAACCTTCTCAGGGTGTACCGGGTCATACGAGTTCCCATCCATGGATGTGCAGAAAGGCATCCCGCTCGTGATGATATAAATGGGTATGTAAGAATCTGTAATCCTAAAGGTACTTGTCCATCTTGCCCTGCCTCAGGTCCTTCAGCAGGGCCGCGAATATCCTCGGGTTCCTGGCCATGAACCAGAGCAGGTCTATGGTCTCCTCCTTCAGGTTGTTCAGGATGTCGCAGTTGTTGGTGCAGACCTGGCAGTACTTCCATTTCTTGAGGGCCCTGCGCATGAGGTTCGCGTTCTTCGAGAACCAGATCTCGCCCGGCGGCGTCTCGCGGATGGAGCCGAGCCTCAGGTGCGACGGCGCTATGAGGCACGGGTAGATCTCGCCCTTGGAGTCCATGAACATGGTCTTGTAGCCGCCCAGGCACGGGAAGGTCCTCTTGCCGCCGCGCTCCTCGAGCTTGATGTCCAGGACCTTCTCGAAGTAGTATGCGTAGGCCGGGAGCCTGTCCTTCAGCCAGTCGAAGAAGTCCTGCATCTTGGCGATGTCCTTCTTGGACAGCCCCAGGTCCTTGTCCGGCTTACCGTAATATTCCGACGGTGCGACGATGACGGGCGTGAAGTTGATGTGGTTGGTGTACTTGGCCAGGTAATCGTAGATGTCCTTGAGGTCGTCGATGTTTGCGCTTGTTATGACGACCTCGGTGCCGACCTCGAGCCTCTTGTTCTCCTTGGCGAGCTCTAGCAGCCCCTTTAGCGTGGCCATGGCCCTGTTGAAGCATCCCGGGACCCCGCGGCTCTTCTCGTGGGCCTCGCCTATGCCGTCGATGGAGACGTTGACGCTCAGCATCTCCTGGCCATTCAGGGCCTCGAGCAGTTCCTTTGTCCCCTCGAGGACGCTCGCTGTCGCGAAGCCGTTGGTCGGGATGGCAATCATGAGCAGGCTCGGGAGCTCCTCGTGCATGATCCTGACAACATCGGCCAGGTCCTTGCGTATGAACGGCTCCCCGCCGGTGAGGTTGATCCAGCGGATCTCCGAGAAGAACGGGTCCGAGAAGAGCTTCCGGAGCTCCTCCACCGTGAGCTCGTTGGAATGGTCCTGCTTCCAAATTGAGCAGAACGAGCACTTGCTGTTGCACTTCCTGGTGACCTGGTAGATGAGGAACGTCGGGAACATGCCATGCCCCCGGGCCCTATGGAGCCTGAAGTCGGCGCCCCTGAAGACACCGGCCACATTGCCTATGAGCTTCCTCGAGCCAGGCATTTAGACCATACCTCGTCGTTTTGAAGCGCGCCTATCGTCCACAGCCCGGGGCGCGCCAAGGCCACCGCTTTAACAATCTTGATAACATATATATATTGGTATCCTAATTCGAATCGCCATCCGGAGGAGCGGACGATGGAGACCGAGACGAGGGAGCTCAAGGTCTGGGAGACCTTCCTGATATACCTGTTCCTGGCCGTGCTCACGCTCTCGTCCCTCGTCGTGCTTGTGTTCTATTTCTCGGACTTCTACAAGGTGGGCCACTCCCGCAACGACAGGATGACCATGGGGTTCGTGATCGGTTTCCTGATAGCCCTCGTCATCGCGGCCATCCTCACCTGGCGCGCCTCGAGGAAACCGAGCGAAGATAAAGATGACGATGAAGAGGTCGAGGACGAAGAGGAGTAGGCGGGGGCCAAGGGCCAGGCCCAGCCCTTCGCGCACATGAGGGTCCCCCCATGTTGATAAGCGCCATCGTCACGGTCCGCAACGAATCCAAGAATATAAGGGACCTTCTAGACAGCCTCGTGGTCCAGGAGCAGCCGTTCGAGGTCGTCGTAGTGGATTCCTACTCCGACGACGATACACGCAAGATAGTCAAAGGATATTCCAAGAAGCACCCGTTCGTGCGCCTCTTCAAGAAGGGCGGCACGCGGGGCCAGGGCCGCAACTACGGGGTCGAGCAGGCCCGGGGCGAGGCCGTGGCCTTCATCGACGGCGATTGTGTCGCGGCCCCGGACTGGATCCACGAGATGCGCGAGGGCCTGAAAGATGCCGACGTCGTCGCCGGGACCACCATCAACATGGGCTACCACCCGTTCGCCGACCTGGGGCGCGTCGAGCTGTTCTACAAGGGCGTTGACCTGACCTATCCGTCCTGCAACCTGGCCTACAGGAAGGACCTGTTCCAGGACCTGGGCGGGTTCGACACGGTGTTCATCACGGCCGAGGACATAGACCTCAACTACCGGGCCGTCGAGGGCGGGGCACAGCTCGTCTACCGTGAAATGGCGTTCGTGAAGCACAAGGCCAGGGAGGACTTCTTCGGCTTCAGCAAGCAGGCCTTCTGGAACGGCTACGGCCGCAAGCAGCTGACCCTGAAGCACGGGTCGCTGTGGGGGAACTACAGGCCCCACATACTACTGGGGCACGAGGCCACCTTCTGGTACATGCTCAGGATCGGGCTCGCCTTGCTCGGCTATGCCGTGGCCAAGTTCAAGGAAGAGGAGAGGCACGAGCTGGACGCCAAGCATGCTAAGAAATATTTCAAGAAAGGGTCAAAATAAAAGAACGATTGTGAGAACCTACTTGCCGAGCCTGTCGAGGGTCGCCTTGTAGTCGCCCCGGAGTGCCCGCCCCCTGGCGGCCTCGACCATCCGGTCGCGCTCCTCGATGGCCTTGCCTATGCTCCTGAGGGAGTCGACGTGTATCCTGAACCACTCGTCCCGGGCCTGGATCTCACTTCTGGCGGTCCTGAGCTCCCCGTCCAGCTCCTCGGCGAGCTTGAACAGCTTCGCGAACCGCTCCTTCTCGATTCTCAGGGACGACTGGAGCTCGCCCAGTTTGGGCTCGTGTGTCGCCTTCTCGCCCCGCAGGGACGTGGCCTCGATCTCCAGCTCCCGGTTCTCCCGGTCCCTGGCCTCCATGACGTCCTTCAGTGACCTGACGATGCGGTCCTTCTCGCCGAGCTCGCGCTCCAGCATGGTTATCTTGTTCTTGAGGGCCGCCACCTCTTTCTCCTGCTGCTCATAGGCGTCCCAGAGCTTAGCAAGCCTCTCGCGCTCAGCAATGAATTCCTTCCTGTAATCCTCGGCGCTCTTGAGCTCGGTACTTCCGGCCATGGAACCAACTCCGATAGGCTCTCAATGTTATTGTCTATCAATATTTATAGTTTTTTAGGAAGTTGCTTAAATGCCAAGGTGGCCCGATGTTGCCGGCCTCTGGATTTCTCGTCGTCCTCCGAGGGACATCCTAGCAATCTTATTAATCGGAGTCGGCCATGTAAGATGACGGACGGGACCTGGATGGGTAAGATGCCATCATCGGAATTGGACGGGCCCTCGAGGGCCCTGCTGTTCATCATCTCGGTGTCCCGCTGGGGGCCATGGTGGGCGGACCCGACCAATGCTTACCCGCATATCCCCTTGCCAAGGGCCGGCCGGGCCGGACGCATGGACCCGGCCCGATGGGGCCCCGGGGCGGCCGCCCTAATCGTCATCATCGGCATATGCCTCATGGCCGCGGGCGAGGCGCCGGTCATCATCTGTGCCCCGATTCTCGTTGTCGTGGCCATCATCGGCGTGGTGATCTTCGCGCTCAGGTTAAGGCCAACGAAGCACCACCGCTGGGAAAAGCCCCCGCCGCATCACCTGAAGCACCACGGACGGCACCCGTGATTCCACTTAAAAGCACCACACTAATATCCCAGTACCTCTATGCCGAGGACCGATGTTCCTTCCCACGATGAAGGTCCCGGCCAAGGTCGCGCGGGACTACCGGCTCGTGCTGATGGCATCGTTCTGCTACGGCCTTGTCGACGGCCTCCTTTTCATCACCATGGCCCTCTACGTCAACGACAAGAGCGACAGCCTCGCGATGGTCGGCTACATCGCGAGCCTGCCCTTCCTGGCAATATTCGTCATGTCCTTCGTGTGGGGCGCCGTGGCGGACAAGGTGGGCAGTTACAAGTGGCCCGTCATCATAGGCAACTTCGCCATGGGCATCATGTTCTTCCCCATGCCCTTCCTCGACCTCCGGGGCCTCTTCATTGTGAGGGCCATCCAGGTCTTCTTCTATTCCGCGAATGTCCTCGGGGTCGCCATGGTCACCGAGATGCTTCCCAAGAACAAGGGAGAGGGCACGGCATCGGTCTCGCTGTGGACCTCCATCGGCTGGCTCCTGGGGGGCGTCTTCTCGGGCATCGTCTACTTCTACGGCGGCATGCCCATCATCTTCCCGCTCTGCGGCATGCTGGCCTTCGTGACGGGCGCCATCCTCATCCCCATGGGGAAGCTGGACAAGCCCGAGGCCCTCATCACCGTCAAGGACATCTTCAGCCTCAAGAACGGCCGCGTCATAGGATTCATGCTGCTCATCATCGGCATCACCTATATCGCGAACAGGGCGGTCTTCACGGTCTTCCCGGTCTACCTCGCGCACATCCAGGGGCTGAACGCTGTGCAGATCGGTCTCCTGTCATCGACGGCCGGGATCATGGGCGCCATCGTCGTCGTGGCCATCGGCAGGCACGTCGACCGTTCGGGCCGCAGGCCCATGTTCATCTTCGCCGTGTTCTCGTACCTTGCCATCTGGATAGTGCTCCTGTTCACCGACAACCTCTTACTAGTGATATTGGTCTGGATGGTCCCCTCGTGGTCCTTCATGAGCATCTCGGCCACGGCCATGATATCGGACCTTACATCGACCAAGGAGCGGGGCCGCGGCATAGGGGCCTTCAACAGCGCCCTCAACCTCGGGCAGTTCATAGGTGCGCTGGCTAGTGGGCTTGTGGCCGGATGGCTTGCGCCGGCCATCCCGTCGTTCCTCGCGGTCCACGAGTTCAAGGGCGTCTGGCTCTTCGCGGTCATCCTGCTGATCGTCCCGTTCCTGCTGGCCTTCCGCGTGCCTGAGACCCTGAAGAAAGGCCTCGCAAAGGCCAGGGCCGGCCATAAAATCGAGGAAGAATAGGCGCCCCCGACGGAGCAAGAGCGCAAAACCTCGGCCCGATTTTCACAATGTGATAGGGATGCATTGTCCTCAAACGTCCATTATCTGATACACTAGATAAGGTTAATATACGAAAAGGGACATTCTCTTGATTCCGCATCGTCTGACGACATGCGACAATCAACCCCTAAGCAAGTTGGAAAAAAGGGGGGGAACGAACTATGGCTAGCAAGAAGGGAAAGGGAACGAAGGGCAGCACGCCCTCGAAAGGGACAACGAAGAAGATAGACCAGCCGAAGGTAACCGCGGCAAAGAAGGCCGGCGTCACGGACGTCGACCTAATCCGGTTCTGGACGGCGCTCCAGCAGGATATGGGCAATCAGATCACCCAGATCATGGACAGGCAGCAGAGGTTCTACGAGGACTTCTCCGGCAAGTGGACCAAGGTGTCCGCTGAAATCACCGACTCCATGAGCAAGGCAACCATGTCCAACGACCAGCTCAACGAGATCCAGCAGACCTGGGACAAGCACCAGCAGAGGATGAACCAGAGGCTCGAGAGCATCATGAAGTCCGAGAGCGAGACCTACGAGACGCTCAACGCCAAGTGGAAGGCCCTCTCAGAGGACATGTCCAAGGCAGTGATGTCCCTCGGGAACGTCACCGACATGCGCAAGGCCCAGGAGAGATTCCTTATGACCTGGACCGAGCTATCCCAGGAGATGACCCGGCAGCTCGCCCGCAGCATCGAGATGGGCAGCGGGGAGTTCAAGACCCTCAGGGACACCTGGATGGAGATCGTCGATGACATGGACCGACAGGCAAGGGAGCTCACCGAGAAGGACCCGGGCCTCGCCGACACCATGAAGGGCTGGAACGAGAACTCACGGGAGCTGAACAAGCACCTCATGGACCACCTGGACGCGTCAAGCGACGACGTCTCGAAGCTCCAGACCATGTGGACGCACCAGCTGTCGAACATCACGGCAGAGTTCGTGCGGTCCGTCTGGGACATGAACATGAAGTGGTTCGAGGAGAACGCCGGCAAGAACCTGAAGGGCCCAAAGTGAGGGGCCCTTTGGGAATTCCAGCGAATAATTTAAATAAAAGAAAAGGAGCATTAACCTAAAAATGTGTGAACACGCCAAGACGCCCCGGCCGCCATCCGGATGGGAAAGGGCCGGACTGCGGCACGGGGGCCCTTGGGGGTATACGATATGAAGGATGAGAAGGAATCAGCGACGAGCGGCGAGTACTACTCGCAGCTCATGAAGAACTGGCAGAACTTCCAGCAGATAATGCAGGAGCAGATCGCCACGGCCATGAAGGAGCAGCAGAGCTTCCAGGAAGGCTTCACGACCAAGTGGATGGAGCAGACCAACGCCATCACGAAGATGATGACCGGGGAGTCCGGGGGCCCCAACAAGGAGTTCCAGGACGTCTACAATGTCTGGAAGAACTACCAGAACAAGATCAACGCGAGGATCATGAAGGTGTCCTCGATAGAGAACAACGGATACTTGGACCTCATGCAGAGGTGGAGGGACTACACCTCCGAGATGATGGAGATCCTGTCCCACCTCGGCAAGGTGGGCGCCGTGGACGCGGACTCCAAGGCGACCATGGACCTCTACTCGAAGTGGCACAGTTTCATGACCAACATGTCCAACCAGATAACTCTGGCCTCCCGCGAGGGCAACACCGAGTACCAGGACCTCACCAAGGTATGGTTCGAGTTCCTGGACAGCCTCAAGGAGTCCATCTCCGGGATACCGTCGACGAACCCGCACAAGAAGGACGTCGTGGAGACCTGGGAGAGGATAACCACGGTCATGGGAATGGAGATATCGAACCTGGTGTCCGAGAGCAACAACCACTTCAAGAAGATCCAGACCACCTGGTCCGATGCGTCCAACCAGATACGGGGCGAGTTCTCCCGGCTCTTCAGGGACATCAACTACGAGGAGCTCTACACGGGATTCTTCGCCAGGACGGCGGTCCCCGGCTTCAACCAGGGCGCGTTCTACACACCGCCCAATGTGAAGGCCATGGAGGACGAGATCTCCGAGCTCAAGTCCAAGGTCAAGGCCCTGGAATCCGCGCTGAAGAAGAAGGACAGCTGAGGGTGAGACCCCAGTCGCGGACGGCAGAGCTCCGGACACAGACCTACATCAATCAGCTTTAACCATAGAGGAACGCACAGGAGAGAGAACGATGACACCGAAGAAGAAGGATGACAAGGCCAAGGCGCCCGAGGCGGGCCCGGCCCCGGCCAAGGCGGTCAAGGACGCCGATGACCTGAGCGCGGACTTCGCCAAGTTCACGAAGGACATGTACGTGAGGCAGCTCGAGCTCTTCTCGCAGTGGAACGGCCTCATCGCGGGCAACATGCCGAGCCCCGAGGAATCCACTGTGCTCTCGAACATCGTCATGGAGCACGTGAAGGATTCCACGGCCAAGTTCGAGGAGTTCATGACCAAGAACGCCAAGCCGGGACCCGAACTCGTCGAGAACCAGCGGCGCCTCATGCTCGACTTCATTGACAACTACAACGAGATGCTCAAGGAGATCATGGCCACGAGCCAGTTCACCTCCATGGTGGGCCAGGCCCTGTCAAGGGGCCTGGAGAACCAGAGGAACTACGAGAAGGCCAGGGACTCGATGGCGGGACAGCTGGGCTTCCCGTCCAAGAGCGACATACGGGAGCTCCACGAGTCCATACACTTCATGAACAAGCGGCTCGACGAGATCGAGCGGCTCGTGCGGAAGGCCCTCAGAGAGGAGTGAAGGAGGGAAGAAAGATGGCGACCGACCCGAAGCAGAATGTCCCGACCAACGCGGACCTCAGAAAGCTCATGCAGATACAGTACGCCATGTTCGACGAGTTGACAAAGAACCAGATGAAGGCACTCAAGGGCATCAAGCTGATCATCGACCCGCCCAACGTCGAGGTCGGGACCACCAGGTCCGAGGAGGTCTTCTCGAAGAACCGGATGCGCCTCCTGCACTATCTGCCGACGACAGATGTCAAGTACAAGATACCGCTGCTGTTCGTATATGCAGTTATCAACAGGCCCTACATCCTGGACCTGCAGCCCGACAAGAGCGTCGTCAAGAAGTTCGTGGACGCCGGCTTCGATGTCTACATGATCGACTGGGGCTACCCCAGCATAGGCGACGAGCACATCGGGACCACGGAGTACATCGAGTACTATATCGACTCCGCTGTCAAGCACATACAGGAGAGGACCGGCAGCAAGAAGATCTCGATGCTGGGCTACTGCATAGGCGGCTACTTCACGACCATATATTCGGCGGTGCACCCCGAGAGGGTCGCCAACCTCATGGTCATGGCGGCCCCGCTATACTTCGACATAGATCACGGCCTTCTGCACATATGGACCAAGGACAAGAACTTCGACCCGCAGAAGGTCGTCGACGTCTTCGGCTCCGCACCGGCGGACTTCCTGAACGGAGGCTTCGCCATGCTGGACCCGCTGCCCAACACCATCATGAAGTACTACGGGCTCTTCCAAGGCCTGGACAACGACGAGTTCGTCATGAACTTCCTGAGGATGGAGAAGTGGATCAAGGACGGAATAGCCATCCCGGGCAAGTTCTACGCCGAGTTCATCAAGGGTGGCTACCAGGAGAACAGGCTCTTCAACGGCAAGCTCGCCGTGGCCGACAGGATCGTCAACCTGAGCAACATCGACATGCCCGTGCTCATAATCGTGGGCGCCTCGGACCACCTGGTCCCAATGGCATCCACCAAGCCCCTCTACGAAAGGGTCTCGAGCAAGGTCAAGGAGATCATCGAGTACCCGACGGGGCACATCGGGCTGTCCGTTAGCGGCAGGTCCCACAAAGAGGTCTGGCCCAGGGCCGTGAACTGGCTCGCCAAGAACACCCTGACTGAACAGGGACAGGCCAAGGCCCCCAGGCCGAAGAAGCGGTAGGCCTGGACGGTGATGACCCTTGGATGCCGGCAAGGACGGTAAGGGGACCGACGACAAGAAGCCCTCCCAGATGACCTACGCCCCGGGACCGCTGGGGAAGGTCATCAAGGAGATAACCGAGTGCGGCCCCGAGGAGCACATGTTCACGAACCTGAGCCTCGAGCTCGAAGGCCCCATTGCTACAATAACCCTGAACAGGCCCGAGACCCTGAACGTCTTCACATTGCCCATGCTCACGGACCTGGAGGCCGCCCTCGACAAGATCCTCAAGACCCCCAAGACGAAATGCATCATCTTCAAGAGCAGCACCTCGAAGGCCTTCTCGGCCGGCGCCGACATCCGCGAGATGAGCCAGAGGGACGTCATGGGCGGAATAGAGTTCGCCGAGATCGGCCACAGGATCGGCCGGAAGCTCGAGCTCGAGGTCCCGCCCGTGGTCATAGCATTGAACGGCCTCGTGCTGGGCGGCGCGTGCGAGTTCGCCTGCGCGTGCGACATAAGGGTCGCCACCAAGCAGACCTACTTCTCGCAGCCCGAGATAAACATAGGGGTCATACCCGGCTGGGGCGGCACGCAGCGCCTCATGAGGCTCATAGGCGTGAGCAAGGCCAAGGAGATGATCTACACGGGCAACCGCGTGGACGCCGATACGGCCCTGGACCTCGGGCTCGTCAACTACGTTGTCGAGCAGGACCAGCTCATGCCGACGGTCACCAACATAGCCACGGCCATAGCGAGCAAGAGCAAGCCGGTGCTCATGGCCGCGAAGCAGGCCTTCCACATCGGGCTGAACTCGACGCTAGAGGCGGGCCTGAGGTTCGAGGTCCAGAAGTGGGGGACGCTCTTCGGCTCCTACGACAGGACCGAGGGCATGAAGGCCTTCCTCGAGAAGAGGCACCCGGAATGGCATGACAAATGATCCAGGAGGGAACGACATGTGGGGAATGAGGAGGCTCGATGGCCTGAAGGCATTGGTGACGGGCGCATCAAGGGGTATCGGCCGTGAGATCGCGCGGGCTTTCGCCAAGGAGGGCGCGGACCTCGCCGTGAACTTCCTCAAGGGCGAGGCCGAGGCGGACAGCATAGCCACCGAGCTCGAGTCCCTTGGGACGAGGACCTGGGTCTATCCGGCGGACACCTCTGACCTGGAGCAGGTCAAGGCCATGAAGGCATCCGTCGAGAAGCACCTCGGGAAGATCGACATCCTCGTCAACAACGCGGGGATAAATGTCGACAAGATGTTCGTCAAGATGTCGGCCGACGACTGGAACAAGGTCATCGACGTGAACCTCAACGGCTTCTTCAACTGCACCCACGTATTCATAGACCACATCCTGGCCTCAAAGCAGGGCCGCATCATAAACATCACGTCTATCGTCGGACGGATGGGCAACATAGGCCAGGTCAACTACGCGGCCTCCAAGTCGGGCATCATCGGGATGACCAAGGCCCTGGCACGCGAGATGGCCCGTAAGAACGTGACCGTGAACGCCATCGCACCGGGTTTCATAGAGACCGACATGGTCCGGGGCATACCCCAGCCTGTCAAGGACAAGGTCCTGCTGCAGATACCGATGAGCCGCTTCGGGCAGCCCAGCGAGATCGCCTCGGCGGCCATATTCCTGGCCTCCAAGGAGGCCGCCTACATAACCGGGCACGTCATGGACGTGAACGGCGGCATGTACATGTAGGCCGATTCGTTTCCGACAATTTCTTTCCACCCGGCTTGACAATAGGTTATTATCCCTCTTTGCGATTTCCGCCAAAGGGGGGAGCAAGTGAAGCCCTACATCAAGGAACTGGAAAAGGCCCTGGGAAAGGAGAAGGTCCTGACCGAGGACTTCCAGAGGTTCATTTTCGGGGCAGACTGGTCGCCGAGGACCCCGGAGGAGATATTCCCGCCGGATGTCGTCATCTGCCCGAAGGACACCGAGGATGTCGTCAAGGTCGTCAAGATCGCCTACAAGCACGGAATACCAGTAACCGCGGGCGGAGGCCTGACCGGCATGGCCGGCGGCGCCGTCCCGATACACGGCGGCATCTACATCGACGGCCTGTCCTTGAACAAGGTCGCCGAGATAGACACCGACAACCAGACCATCAGGTGCCAGAGCGGCGTGACCCTTCAGGAGGTCGTGGACGCCGGGGCCCCGCACGGCCTGTGGTTGCCGAACCTGCCCGAATCGAAGTGGAGCTGCACCGTGGCCTCGGCCATTGCATGCGACAACGACTCGACCTTCGGCATGAAGTACGGCAAGATACTTAACGCCCTGCTGTCCGTCGAGATCGTCACCGGGACCGGGGAGGTCCTGGAGCTGGGCCACCGGAAGACGCACTTCACATCAACGGGATACAAGCTCAAGGACCTCATCGTCGGCAGCGAGGGGACGCTGGGCGTCATCACCGCCGCCACGCTGAAGCTCGAGCCCGTGCCTGACCACCGCCAGGTGGACATGATAATCTTCCCGCGCATGAAGACCACCGTGGACTTCCTGAACCGGCTCCTCAAGGCCGGCATCTGCATCGAGGGGGCCCACATCAACTGCAAGCGCAGGCTCAAGTTCTACACGCACGCCTACCGCCAGAAGCACGGCCATGACCCCGAGATACCCGAATGGGCCGGGGCCCTGCTCGCCATAATCCTCGCCGGCGACAAGGAGGTCGTCGAATGGCAGCGCGCCTTCGTGATGAAGACCGCCAAGGAGTTCGGCGGCCAGCAGGTCCTGGAGCGCGAGATCGTCGAGGGCTGGTGGATATCCAAGCACACCCTCGAGTTCGTGCCATTCCACCAGAAGTGGCCCGCGTCCCAGCTCGAGAAGAAGTTCGGTGCCGCGGACCCGGGCGTGCCCATGGGCAGGCTCGAGGAGTTCTACGAGAAATTCATTGCGACGGCCGAGAAGTACAAGCTCTCGGTCCTCGGCATGAACGCCTACCTGGAGCACCCGAACAGCATCGGCTTCTCGCTGTCTTGCGCATTGTTCGTCAACTACAGGGACCAGGACGAGGTCAACAGGTTCCGGCAGTATTTCGAGGAGCTCACCAAGGCCGCCGTGGACATGGGCGGGACCATGAGCACCTACATGAGCGACACGAACCTGAAGGTCCCGTACTTCGAGTACGAGCACGGGGCCTCGGCCAAGTACATGAGGAAGGTCAAGGCCATCTTCGACCCGAAGGGCATCATGAACCCGGGCAAGAAGTTCCCTTACAAGGCCGCAAGACCTGCTAAAAAGGCCAAAGCTTCAGGGAGGCGAAAGCGATGAGCCCGAAGAGCGCCGCCAAGCCCAAGGCCAAGCAGGAGCTTACCGAGAAGGTCAAGGCCCAGCTCAACGAGGTCGAGACCTGCTTCGGGACCTCGTGCAACATGTGCGAGAGGGACTGCCCGATCTACCGCGTCCGCAGGAACAGGACCTTCACGTCCAGGGGCAAGAACCGGGCGCTGCTCGGCGTCCTCCAGGGCCACTATCCCATCGGCAAGGAGTTCGCGAAGGTCGTCTACACCTGCGCTGTTTGCGGGCTGTGCGACGCGAGATGCGCGCTGGCCAACACCGAGCGCGTCGTCGAGATCCGCCGGCAGCTCGTGAGGCTCGGCCTGAACTCGCCGGACCAGCTCAAGACCGTGGACACCATCAAGGCCACGGGCGACGTCTACGGGAAGACAGTAGACGTAGCCGACATCTTCAAGGAGTACGCCAACGGGGACACGCCGGTCTACATAGGCTGCACCTACAAGGGCAACGAGAACGAGGCCCGCGAGGCGCTCAAGGTCCTCGAGCTCTTCGGTGTGAGACCAAAGGTCGGCAAGGAGATATGCTGCGGCAACGTCGTGGCACTGATGGGCTTCGGCGAGGACTTCGAGGATGTCAAGGGCTCCTTCACGAAGGTCTGGCCCCACAAGGAGTTCCTGACGCTCTGCCCGTCCTGCGCCCATGTGTTCAACAAGTATTACGGCCTCAAGACCAAGCACGCGATCGAGTTCGTGGCCGAGAACATGGACAAGGTAAAGGGCAGGATAAAGCCGCTGAACATCAAGGCCACCTACCACGACCCGTGCGACCTTGGCCGGAGGCTGGGCGTTTACGACCAGCCTAGGAACGTCCTCAAGGCCATCGGCGTGGACCTCGTCGAGATGGAGCTCACGCGCGAGTTCAGCCACTGCTGCGGCGCGGGCGGCGGGCTCCTGGTCTACGACAAGGATCTGGCCGAGGAGATCGGCAAGAACCGCATCCGGATGGCCGCAAGGACCGGGGCCGAGACCCTGGTCACCGCGTGCCCGACCTGCGAGACCCAGCTGACGACGACCTCCATGCTCGTCAGGAAGGAGCTCCCCAAGAGGGTAAAGGTCGTAAGCATCTGGTCATTATTGCTCAAAGCCCTGTCCTGAGGACAGGGCCGCCCTTCTTACTTTTTCTATTTCACAATTTATAAATATTATAGCCCATACCATGTATGGAGCATCTACGATGAGCGCCGGGCCTATGCAGGGAATCATGAGGAACGACCTCCGGGTCGTCACCATCTTCATGATCGTCATGGTCCTGCTGATATCCGGGCTTGAGCTCAATCCCCGTTACATCCCGCCGCCGACGACCCAGGCCCAGCCACCGGGGAACAATCAGCATCAGAACCAGACCCAGAACCTCACGACGGCAGAGGTCCTTTCGAGGTCCGGCTACACCGGCGAGGGCCTGTCCTCGAACGAGGACTTCGGCCTCGGATATCCGCTCGTGACCATGGTCAAGGTCGAGCTGACATGGACCGACGACTACGGCAGCAATGACGACTTCAGCCTAGAGCTCAAGCACGAAAGCCAGTCGCTGGACAAGGCCGAGGGCACCACCGGGGCCCTGGCCGTCCAGGTGACCGCGAAGACGGATGAGAACCTCGCAGGCAACTTCACGGTCGTCATAACCTGCGTCAACGCCCCGGGTGTCATAGGGCCGCTCCCCGTCGACAGGGACAATGGCAACGCGTGGGACCTGAAGGTCACCGCGACCTACGCGGAGGCGGGCCCGTGAATGAAGGGATATTCTCCAACTCCACCATCCCGTGGATCATCTTCAGCCTGCTCTTCAACGGCCTGCTGGTCGTCCTGATCCTCCGTCTCAGGAAGTTGTCGGAGGGCAACCCGCTGACCCAGTCGCAGAGGTGGGGCCTGACGCTGCTGGGTTATCTCTATCTGTCCAACACGCTCCAGATCGCCATGCTGGCCATGGGCATCTACGTAGCATCACGGAACGACTACATCTCCCTGAACTACATCAACCGGTTCCTGGAGGACTTCAACCAGCTGGCCTCCATGTTCCTGCTTCTCTTCGGTCTCGTCTATCCCAGGCCGGTCGCGAGATGGGACCGCCTCAGGCCCATACTGGCCCTCATTGCCCTGTTCTATGTCGGGATCATCATCGTGCAGGGCGGGGTCTTGGAACATCGTTACATCCCGCTCTTCGGTTACACCATCCGCCTCATAGAGCCCCTCTACTATATCGCGGTCTTCGTCCCCATCTTCCTGTGGCTGCCCCAGTACGAGCGCCAGAACTCGCCCGAGATGCGCATGATTCTCACGCTGATGATCTGGGGCTACCTCCTATTCTTCTCGGGAACCGAGCCAGCCAACCTGATCTACGGCATAAGCGCCTTCCATGCCACCGGCGACCTGAACCTCTGGCTGATGGTCCTGATATCCATCACCTTCATCTATCTCGGCAGGACCCTCTACCGGCGGATGGGCCAATGGACGACGGCCGAGAAGGTCAACCTGTTCTTCATGCTGGCATCGGGCGTCTACACGATCGGGAACTACGGCCTCAAGATCGCATTCACGGCGACGGTGGACCCGTGGTTCAATTCCGAATACGCGCAATTGATTTTTTTGCTGAACACCGGCATCTGGATGGTCATCAGGCCGATACTGTTCTTCTACGGCCTCGTGAGGTACCAGTTCTTCGGGCCTTCCGTGAAGGCCGACCAGACCTTCGTGACCGCCCTGGGGGTGCTGATCTCGAGCGCGGCATTCCTGGCCCTCCTCTTTGGCCTCGAGTCCGTCGGCCCAGGCATCGGCGCGGTGGCGGGCGTGATCGCCGCCGTCCTGCTGTTCCTGGTCCTGCGGGGCCGCCTGGGGCCGCTCGTCGGCCGCTTCCTGCCAATGAGCGGCGGTGAGCGGTCCGTGGGACTCGCCGAGCGCAGGACCACCTATACGGTCGGCCTCCAGAGCGCCGTGGTGGCCGGCGAGGTCTCGGACCCGTCGGATGTGGACGCCCTCCGGCGCCTCAGGAAGGACCTGCGCGTGTCGGACCGGGAGCACGAGCTGCTCATGTCCGGGTTCTCGAGGGAGAAGCCGCCGACCGAGAAACAGGAGGTCGAGGAGATGTACCTGTTCCACAAGGACGGGTCCCTCCTGGGCTACGTCGTCCGGCAAGAGAAGGGGGCACCTGATGGCAAGAAGGACATGATGGTCACCATGTTCACGGCGGTCCGGGAGTTCTCGAAGGACGCCCTGAAGAGGGGCGGCGAGCACCTGGGCGCTATAGACTACGGCTCGACGGTACTGATAATAGAGCTGGAGGGCGACATGGCACTGGGCGTGGTGCTGCGCGGCCGGGACAACCCGCAGCTGCGCCAGCAGATGAGGGACCTGCTCAGGAAGGTCCTCGAGGACTATCCCGATGCCATCAAGACCGCCGTCAAAGGCGAGCTCAAGGACATCGGCAAGGCCAAGGAGGGCCTCAAGGGGCTCGAGGCCCTGCTCAAGGGGTTCCTGAAGGGGTAACGGGGAAGGAGCGATGTCGGTCCACACAGGCAGGAGGAAGGGTCCCTACAGGGACGACATGGTCGTGCTCACGGCCACGGTCATGATGGTCCTGCTGCTATACGGCGCCGTGGACTACCCGCACACGATGGCGAACATCTCCGAAAGCAGCGGCGGTGGCGGCGGTGGTGGTGGCAATCCCCCGCCGATCACGATGCACCTTGTCGAGGAGAGCGTCGTCGACAGTACCGGATACACGGCCGAGGCGCAGTCCTCGAGCGTGGACGTCAAGGTCCCCTGGTCCAACGTCACATGGCTGAACATGACCCTGACCTGGACGGACGACATCGGCAACAACGACCAGTTCGAGCTCAAGCTGCAGCTGGACGGTAAGGACATCGATAAGAAGTCAGGGAACGCGGGCCTGGTAACCCTCGAAATAGAAGGGCCGGCCAGCGGGAACTACACCGCCGTCATCACATGCGTGAACGCACCGGGCCTGGTAGGGCCGTCGCCCATAGATCGCGACAACGGTAACAGCTGGGCCCTGAAGGCAACGGCCGTCCGGGAGGTCCAGGGATGACCGACTATCCGTTCTGGTTCACGTCCCTGTTCATATTCGGGGCCGTAGTCAACCTGACAATATCGTTGGTCATGTTCTACCTCAGGTCCCGGGGCGGCACCGAGAGCTATACCAAGAGCCAGCTGTGGGCCCTGACCCTGCTGGCCTGGATGTTCATGATGAACTTCATCATCGCGCTGACAGAGGTCGTCGTCAAGCTCCAGGCCAACGCGGGCCTAATCAAGGAGAATATAGTCGTGACCTCGCTGTGGGTCGACGTGTCGGCCTTCACGGGCTTCCTGTTGCTGGCCTTCGGCCTCGTCTATCCACGGCCCTACACCGCATGGTCCCGCCTCAGGTTGCTGCTCATAGGCCTTATGGCCCTGGGCGTGCTATGCATCGCGGTGGACATATCCTACGACCACGCCTTCCTGAGGCAGTTCGCGTCCTTCGACATCCTGGGCGCCGTGATGCTCACGGTCTTCATCCCGGTCTTCATCTGGATATCCGAGTACTCGCGACAGCCCTCCAAGGAAGGCCGGATGATGTACACCATTCTCATCTGGGGTTTCCTGTTCGCCATTATCTCGGGCCAGCTCGGGGGCATGGTCTACAAGTTCGTCCACAACATGCCGCTGGGCATCACGCTGGCCTGCAACATGGTCCTCATCACGCTCTCGCTCATCAGGCTAGCAGGCGCCATCTGGGGCCACCGGAAGCGGTGGTCCACGCCGGAGAACCTGCACCTCCTGATGCTGGTTCTGTCCTTCGCTATCGCACTGATGGCGGGGTCGACGGGGACCTACGGGGCCATCGGAGGGCCCAACATCTACTCCGACGCGGTGCTCTTCAGCACCTTCACGAGCCTCACCTTCGGCTGGATGATCGTGCGGCCGATCCTCTTCTCCTACGGCCTCCTGAGGTATCGTCTCCTCGGCAGCCAGGTCAAGGCCGAGAACGCGGTGGCGTTCCTGGGAAGCATTCTAGCCAGCACGGTGGTCACCCTAGCAATTATAAGCATAGCGCAAGGCGACTCGAACCCGGGCATAATAGGCGGCGCCACGGTACTGGGGGTCATCCTGCTCTATCCGTTCTGGAGGGCGACCCAGGGTATCGCGGCCAGGGTGCTGCCCATGTCCGTCGGCGCCGAGGGCGTGTCCATGAGGGAGCGAAGGAACACCTACCTCATGGGGCTCCAGACCGGGGTCGTCCGCGGCGTCATCGCGGACCGGGACGACAGGGACGCGCTGGAGGAGATGCGGAGCGCCCTCGACATAACGGAGCGCGAGCATGAACTGCTGATGGAGAGCATCATGCTGCACGAGGCCAGGCTGACGCCATCCCGCGAGGTGGAGGAGGCCTTCCTGACAATGAGCGACGGGCGTCTAATTGCCCACAGCAGCCAGGCCCTCGAGGCGGCCGGCGGCAGAAAGGCGGCCGACAAGGACATCGTTGCCGGAATGCTGACGGCCATCACGGAGTTCGTGGGCGAGGCCATGCGGCGGGGCGAGGGCGAGAAGGGCAGCATGGGGGCCATCAGCTACGGGGACTCCAACCTGGTCATCGAGAGGGACGGCGCGTTGGTCCTGGCCCTGGTCATCAAGGGGGCCGACGACCTCGACATCCGGCAGGCCATGAGGGACACGCTGGCCGACCTGAACGACCGGTTCGGCAAGCGGCTCAAGGACGGCTGGGACGGGGACCTGAGCGGCCTCGAGGACACCGAGCGCATCGTCGGGGACCTCGTGGGCCGGCTGGGGACCTCCAAGGCCTGAGTGCCGTCACCTTCTCCTTTCCTCGGGGATGTAGG
>Ga0315282_10007372_pt1 | contig 18085 bp, 17 predicted proteins | sample YL17G07_20_MG_FD_203693 | JGI IMG/M metagenome (GOLD analysis project Ga0315282, IMG submission 203693) | Sediment microbial communities from Yellowstone Lake, YNP, Wyoming, USA - YL17G07_20 | ecosystem: Environmental > Aquatic > Freshwater > Lake > Sediment | place: USA: Wyoming | collected...
TTCCTGGTTTCGACCTGTGACGTGCCGGCGCTCTACCAGGCCAAGCAGATGGTTCAATCGCTGGTGCGGGGCGGCTACAATCTGCACCGCCTGGGCCTGATTTTGAACCGGGCGCCCAAACATCGCGGGTTCACCAGCAAGGAGTTGTGCGACTTGGTGGGGGTGCGCGTGCTTTGGGAGCTGCCCGAACTGGTCGAGCTGGAGCGGGCCTTTGGCCAGGGCCGGCTGGTGGCGGCCGAGAGCCGCTCCGGCAGGCAACTGGCGGCCTTGACCATGAAGATTGCAGGCGCGGCGCCTGTCAAGCCCCAGTCGGAATATTCCATCTTCAGTCTCAAGCGGCTGTTGCCCGAGTGGTTCGGCGCCTGACCGCGGGCCGGGGGCCTGCCCCGCCTCAGACTGCGGCCACGCTCGACCGGGCTTTCGCCAGCATGGGCCGGAGGATCAGGTTCACCAGGATCATGATCACCGAAGAGATCGGGATCACCAGCAGGGCCGTTTTCAGGCGGGCCGGATCTTCGCCGGCGATGGCGCCGATGATCCGCGAGCTGATGGCCAGGCCGATCCAGCCGGAAGTGATGACGATGCCCATGGCGGTGGCGGTTCCCTTGGGGAAGGCATCGCCGGTCATGGCCAGGGTGGTCGGGAAGACAGGCGCCATGCTCAGCCCCGCGCAGAACACCGCAATCCAGGCCATGGTGACATCGCCCGCGCCCAGCATGAGGTAGGTCGTGATGGCCATCAGGATGGCGGCCCCCAGGGTGACCGTAGGCGCCCGCACGCCGATCAGAATCCGCGAGGCCACCACGCGGCCGATCAGCATGCCCAGCGCGAAGCCCAGCGACAGAACATTCAGAGCGCTCGACTCCGGGATGCCTTGGGCGATCAGGTGCTTGGCCAGCCAGTTCCATACGCCCACCTCACAGGCCACGTAGAGGAACATGAACAGCGACAGCAGCCAGAGCACCGGTCTGCCCAGAAGGGCGCCGGCTTCCGACATCTTGAAGCCGCGGGCCCCGCTGGGCGACGGCATGGCGGTGGTGGTGTGCACGATCAAGGTGGCGGCCGTGAGGATCGCAGCCGCGTAAGCCAGCCGGGTGGCATCGCCGCCCAACAGATTGGCGGCCACAAACGGTGTGACCAACCCGCCCAGGCCAAAGAATAGGTTCAGCAGGTTGAGCGTGGAAGCTCGCTTCTCTTCGCTGATGTCGCTCACCAGGGCGTTCGCAGCGGTCACCAGAACCCCGCCGCCGAAGCCCAGCAGGAACAGGGCCGCCATGATGGCGCCGTAGCCGGTGGCGTTGGGAAGCAGGAACAACGCAATGGCAATCAGGGCCAGGGACAGGAGCAGGCTGACCTTCTTGCCCTTGTTGTCGGTGAGCGGTCCGGCGGCCAGTGAGGCGATGATCAGCCCGATGGCCTGCGCCAGGGCGATGTAGCCGTTCTGCTCCGGGGTGAGGCTGAAGCGCAACGACAGGCTGGGCAGGATGGTGCCCAGCATGGCAGCAATAATGCCATAGACGAAGATCGCCAGAATAGCGGCGACAATCAAGCGGGGCGTTGAGACTTTCGCGGGCATGGGAGTCCTCCGGCTGACAAGCTACAGCATATCCTACGAGAACCGATAGCGCTGGGTCTTCTCTTCCCAGTAGATTTTCTTGTTGTTACGGAACGACAGGGTGGCCAGGTGGCCGCCGATGGCCGCTTGCTGGCCGATGGTGACCGGCGCGATCACCTGAGCCCTCCCAAGAATGGCTTCGATGAAGTTCCTGGCGTGGGCTTGGACGGCGTTGTTGTCGTTGCCCGGGAGGCTGATGTTCAGCTCTTTACGGGCGGCCACCTGGGCGGGGGGCTTGCCGCCGAACTTCTCCGGATAGAAGTTCAGGAACTGCCTGCTGATCACCTCGATGGTGCCCTCGTTGCCCATGAACTGTTCGCCGTAGCCGAAGTGGTCGTTGCCGAAGTAGCAACTGTAGTTGATGTGAAACTTGTCGGCGTACTCGTAAATGGCACTCAAGGTGTCCGGGACTTCGCGGTCATCGTCGGGATCGGTCCAGCGGTAGATGCCGCCGGAAGCCATGCAGGAGACCGGGACGGTCTTGCTGCAGACGAAGTTGGTGATGTCGGTCTGGTGGACCAGCAGGTCAGTCGAGATGCCGCCGGAGTAATCCCAGTAGAGGCGCCACTGGCGGTACCGGTGCGGGTCGAAGGGGCGCTTCTTGGCAGGACCAAGGAACTTGTCCCAGTCGGCGGTTTTCTTGCTGAGGTCGGGCGAATACGCGTAGCGCCAGGCGGGATCGTTGGGGAGCGAATTGCGGTACCAGAAGGCGCGCACATAGTGAACATCCCCGATCACCCCCTGGCTCACCATCTCCTTGGCCTTGATGTAGAGCGAGTTGCTACGGTTCTGGGTACCCACCTGGACCACCTTGCCGGACTTCTCGGCTACCCGGACGATGTCGGCGCCCTCTTCGATGGTGTGGGCCAGCGGCTTCTCGAGGTAGATGTGCTTGCCGGCCCTGAGGGCCGCCACGGCCATCTCGTGGTGCAGGTGTTCGGGGGTGGTGATGAAGACCGCGTCGATGGAGGGGTCTTTGAGCAGTTCCCGGTAATCGACGTAGGTGGCGGGAGTGTTCTTGCCCAGGGTCTGGACGCGGTCCTTGCCCTTGGCCAAGTTGCCCTGGAAGGTGTCACAGATGGCGGTGACAACCACGGCTTCGGGGATGGCCTTGTACATCATCTCCATCACGTAATTGCCGCGGCTGCCGGTGCCGATCCAGCCAACGCTGACTTTGTCGTTGGCGCCTAGGGCGGGGAGGACGGCGGGGCCCGCGGCCAGCGCGGTCCCCATCGAGCGTTTCATGAAATTGCGGCGTGACAGTTCATCCGTCATGAGGCGATCTCCTGTTTGAATGACAAGCTAAACCTTATCCCACGTGCCAGGGAATTCTTAGCATATCAGCCGGAGGCCGCGGCGCGCAGTGGGCCCGGCAAGATCTACAATAGACCGCATGGCGCTTGATGGTCTGAGGTGGATTGCGCTGTGCGCCGCGGCCGGGGTGGCGGGCGCGCAGCCGCTCAGGGTCTATTCGGAGTTTCAACGCATCGATCCCTTCGGCAGCGTCGTGGCGGTGGACAAAGCGGTGCGCCCGCGTGAGATTCTCTCGCCCGCAGTGCTGCGCAACGCTCTCGCTTCCTTCCACCTGGCCGTGAATGTGCCGGCCGGCGTCCAGTACTCGCTTTTTGTGGGCCAGAATCCCGACCGCACCGCGGCCCCGGCCTTCTACAAGGAGCTGTACACCCGGCGCGGGGAGGCCTGGATTCCGGACGGTCTGGAGAAGCTGTCCATCTCTGAGCAGGGACTGGTTGCGGAGCCTGGCCGCCAAGTTCCCGGGCAAACCACCGTCGCTTACTGGCTGGATTTGTGGGTTCCCCCGGATGCCAAAATAGGCCGGTTCCGCTTCGAAGTGCAACTGAACATAGGCGAGGAGTGGCTCATTTATCCCATGGAGGTCCGGGTGCTCACTCCGGTGCTGGCCGGCCCAGCGGACCCCTCCGGGGCCTTGGCGCCCATCGAGGCCTCGGCGGCCGCTTCCGCAGCCAGTGTTCTGCGCAGCTACGTCTGCGGAGCCGGCCAGCCGGCAGCGGAAGGGCCGCTCACCATCCGCCGGCTGATCCGGCGCAACGCCCGGCAGGACCTGCGGCTGGTCCGTGGGCTGGAGCCGAAACTAGGCAAGGATGTTCTGATCGCCGAGATCCTCCAGCCCCTCATCCCGCAGACCCAGATCCAGGCCTGGTGCCACTCCCCGCTTTTGCCCCCGGAACTGGGCGCGGAATGGTACCTGCCGGTGCGCGACCATTTGTACCGCACGGCCGATCTGGCCGCCTCCGGTTCCGATCCGGGGGTGAAGATCACCATCACCCCGGTCAAGCCCCAGCCCTGAGCCGGCCCGTGGGCTCTCGCCCCCGCTGTGCTACATTGAGGGGAGACCCAAGCGCTCCCTGGTTCGATTTGGAGACCACCCCGGAGAGATGGCCGAGCGGTTGAAGGCGCACGCTTGGAAAGCGTGTATAGGGGAAACTCTATCGAGGGTTCGAATCCCTCTCTCTCCGCCATTGTGTTTTCAATAACTTAACAGAATCAGTAGTGGTTTTGGGTGCAATCGGGTGCAACGGTGTATAATCGGCCCCATGGGGCTGAACCTCTACAGGAGGCACCAGAGCGATTGCGCCGGAGGCCATCCGAATCGCAGCCGGTCGTACCAGACCGACGAGTTGCGACGCGGCTGGAAGAAGTGCTTCTGCACGATCCAAGCTGCGGGCACCCTGGCCGGCGAGTTCAGGCGGAGATCCACGGACAAGCACGCGTGGGAGGATGCCCAAGCCATTGCGACCGTGTGGGAGCAGACCGGCACTTGGTCCGGGGCGGTTTCGATAGCCCCGACATCGACATCTGGACCTCCGCGCGAAGAGCATCTGGAGCCACAGGTCCCCCGCATCACCGTGGCCGAAGCGATCCGGGCCTACCTGGCCGAGCACGAGAGCCCCAACGGCCGGAACTCGGCTCCTAATACCGTCAAGAAGTACCGCGAAACGCTGGCGCAAGTGCAGCGGTTTGCGGAGGCCAAGGGGTACACCCGCCTGGAGCAGTGGACCACAGCGGACGTGCTGGAGTTTCGCGCCACGTGGCTGGATTGTCCGCTCTCTGGCGCAAAGAAGCTGGAGCGCATCAAGTCGTTCTTCGAGTTCTGCCTGATGAACGAGTGGATCACGAAAAGCCCAGCGGCTGCGGTGAAGCCACCGAAGGGAGCGCAACGGATCAAGCACAAGAGCCCGTACACGGACGATGAGCTGCAACGCATCTTTGGTGCGTGTGGTCGGCTGGAAAGCACCGCCTGGGGAAACCGCTACGGCTCCGGAGCGTGGACCGGCGAGGATGTCGCCGACTTCATCGCGGTCAGCATTTACACCGGCCTGCGCATTTCTGACGTGGCCACTTTCAATATCAATCGACTTCAGAGCAACAACTGCTTCCTATTCATGCACAAGACGAAGAAAGAGCTCTTCACGTGGCTTCCCGACTGGCTACGTGACCGGCTTGAGCAGCGCGCCCACAAGCACGGCCCCTACATCTTCGGTGGACACGTCACCGAGGACATGAATGTCGTCACCGACACGTGGCGACGCAAGATCCAGAAAGTGTTCCGGCTCGCTGGGCCCTTCGAAGAAAAGCCCACGCCGCACCGCTTCCGGCACACCTTCGTGCGCATCCTGCTCCAGAACGACGTGGACCCCAAAGACGTAGCCGAACTGATCGGCGACACCGAGGAGATGGTACGGAAGCATTACGTGCGCTGGGTGCCAGAGCGGCAGCAGCGTCTCACGAGCATTCTGCAGGAGAAACTCAACAGCGTTCCTAGACCCAGGGTCGGCGGCGGTCCCAAGCTGGCGGTGATAGCAAAGCGGGCCTAGCAGCGCCCGGATCCTGGTCATAGGCAGAGTCGCCGGGGTCTCTTGGGATCGAATACAGACCGCAATGATGTCCGGCGAAGGTCCTGCACCCTACGGCGCGGTGTGCGACCGTGCTGACGCCTGCACAGCTGTGGCTCGCAATGGCGGCCGTTGTTTTGAGAGCCAAACGGCGCGTAACGAAGGGTGCACGACATTTCTGTGACCCTCAGGCGACCTGCTGGCGGTCGGCCCAGTAGTCTTCGAATTCGCCACTGAGCCGATTGCAGCGCAGAGCAATGATGGTGTTGGCTCCGCAGACCATCCAGAACATGCCGGACTGTTTGAGGCGGCTGCCGATGACAGTCTTGCAGCCAGCCTCGATCACTCCGGAGCCAACGAACAGTTTTTGGCGGCGGAACTGGGGATAGCGCATTCGATCGGCGTTTTTTGCGAAGTAGTTGGCCTCCTGGAGAATCCAGGCGGAGGCGGAGTGACTGGCCGGCAGAGTACGGAGTGAACCAACCAGCTTTTCGATCTTGCCGTTATCCAACTGGTTGAGTTTGGGGATCAGCCAGCGCTTCTGCCGGGCTTCGTCGTTGGGATAGAGTTTCGAAGCCAGGCTCCAGAGATGCTGCCGGGCGTGGTAGAGATCGACGATCTGGATCGCGCCGGGGAAGTGCTGATCGGCGATGTTCCAGATCCAGTCGGCCCCGTCGCCCATCACGACTTTGATTTCCGCGCGCGACCAACCTCGCTGCCAGGCTTCGGTGTAGATGCGAAGGCCAAACTCTTCGGCGGTTTCGATGGCACCGGTATAGGTGGTGGAATCCTCATCGCGAACGGGCCGGTCTTGATCATCGACGGTGGTTTGCGTAAAGATGCAGCCCAGTTTGCATTCCCGCGTGCGTGCGGGTTGACCTTCGATCCTGCCCGCGCGGCCTTCGGTTTCCGAGCGTCTCACGGGAACTTGCACACCATCCATCTGGACATAGAAGAACGGAATGCGCTCGCCGGCGGCCATCGGCAGGTGGAGTTGCTTGGCACGCTGGATCTGTCGCTGTTCCCGCGCGGCCAGGTCGGCGCCAATGGCTTCGGCGTGGCGCTCCACGGCCTTGGCCGTCACCTTCAGCCCGGCCAGCATTTCCATCTGCTGGCGACCCTTGTCGAACGAGGTTTCGCTGCCCACCAGAGCCATCATTCTCCGCACGCCCGGCGAGCACTCGGTTCCCTCGACGTCCAGTTCGGCGTCTCGCGGGCACTGGCCCTGGTGACAATAAGGGCAGACATAGTAGGGTCGTTCCATGCGGACCGGCCCCACCACGGTGATCAGTTGTTTGGGCCGCACCTCGTGGAATCGCGCCCGCTGGCCGCAACAGCAGGACACATTTGGTTCGCAGATGGAGGGGGCGCTCAATAACTGTTCGACAAGGCTTGCGCCAAGATGATGCGCGGCGGCACGCGTGGCCATCTCGACCGCTTCCAGATCGAAACGGCCGCTCTTGCGGAGTCCGGTGAAGATGACCTCCAGCAACGCGGTTATTTCCCGCGCGGCTTCGCTCTGGATCGTGTCACGCGTTTTTTTTCCTGTGCTGTCAGGACGTCCTCGACCGGGCGTGTGCGGCAGATACTTTCGTTCACCTCCAGCAGCTGCTGGCTCAGTTGCCGGAAACGATGATAGGTCTCCACCTCACGTTGCGTCTTCTGGAGTTCGGCGGCTGAGGAGAAGGTCTCGCTTACGGTCTTTCCGTTCAGTTTGCGCGTCAAACGGAAGTTGGGGCCGTGGCCGGGTTGGCCGGGCAGATGACACCGGCAGTTGGGCTTTCCGCAGCGGCCGGTGATGGCCGTGACAGAGCCGCTGCGAAAATCACCCAGTTCGAGGATCCGCCTCAGAATGGCGGAGCGTTGCTGTTCAAGGCTGGCGAGAGACTGGGTCATAAGGCACCTCTTCTCCTAACGTATCACTACGTAAGGATTCGAGCAACAAAAAAGAAAACTGCCCGATGCCCACATCCATGTCGTGCACCCCGTAACGAAGTCGACGCGCCGGACGGTCGAGACCGTGAGAAGATGTGTTCGGGTGACAAAACAACGCCTTGCGTAGAACTGCGAAGAGGAACACCCAGACGGCGGGGGGAGCACTCATTACACCGCACGGCAGCATCAGGGATTCATCAGGCGTAGCCTGACCCGTCGAGCCACGCTCGCTGGAATCCGGTAGGTGTTGTATTCGCGCTTGCCCCGCGCAGAAGCGCCGTGAAAACGGACCACTCCCGGCTCGTGTTGAAACAGGCGCCGCGCCTTTTCGTGGCTGATCTTCCACGCCGCTGCGAGCTCGGCCAGCGTGAAGTGTCGGTCTTCAAAAGTATCAATGGCGACAGCGCTGCTGGCGATGGTTTGCTTTGCGCCCACGGCCACCGCTCCGGTTCGACTGTCGACCATGGCGGGGTCGGCATTGCGCGAGCCCGCGACAGGAACGCGCTCTGTGCCGGTGGGGGAGGTCAGCATAACACGAACGATTCCTTTTTACGAGCATTCGTCATCGCCGTCAAAACCATGCAGCTAGAGAGACGACTTTGTCTTGACTGGCTCACGCAAGACCGGGTTTTGGTGGCGCGCGAAAGAGCGCATAGAAGTGTGGTGTGGGGCTGACCGTGCTGCGGAATCGTCTGGCCGAAAGCCTGTGGAAGAAGCGCACAGTTGCGGGCGCCTGGGGATATGGGGCCAAGCAGGATGCCACGGAGCCCACTTCCTTGGCGCTCCTTGCTCTCGGTGCGTGCGCGACACGCTCGTTACAGGAACTCGGAGGTGTGGTCGCGCGCCTGGAGTCTTGGCAGAAGCGTGATGGGAGCTGGCCCGCGTTCGCCGGCGACGATGGTGAGGGATGCTGGGCAACCGCGCTCGCGGTCATCACGCTCGCACAACTCGGACGTGATTCGGGACGACTCACGCGGGCCCTCGACTGGCTTCTCTCGGCGCGCTGCCGCGAAGCGAACTGGCTCTGGCGGTTGAAGCTCCGCGCGTTCGACAACAAGGCGCAGTTCGATCCGGCGAAGTTCGGATGGAGCTGGATCCCCGACACCGTGAGTTGGGTGATTCCGACGGCGTTCGCGCTCATTGCCCTGCAGTAGCTCGAACCCCGGCTCGAGCGCGACCGTCGCCAGGTCGATGCGCGCATCTCACTTGGAACCGCGATGCTGCTCGATCGGGCCTGCGTGGGCGGCGGATGGAACGCCGGCAACAAAGTTGTGTACCAAGTGCCCCTCCGGCCGCACATAGACGCAACCGCGATCGCCTTGCTTGCGATGCGGCGCTACATTGGAGAACGGCAAACTCGGGAGGCACTTGAGTGGCTGGCTGCTGTGGCCCCCAGCTGCGCCTCTCCGTACAGCGTCGGCTGGGCTCTACTTGCCGCTGCTGCCTACCGACGAGCTTCAACAAGCATCAGTGATTCGGCCGCAAGGATGTTGGATCACCTGACGGCGCTCCTCGCCAGCGCGAGAGCTCCGTTTGACGCGTGCACACTGGCCGTATGCTGCCTCGCGTTCGATGCGATGGAGGGACGAAATGTCTTCGAAGTCCCGTCATGAACTTTCATCCATGGAGAGGCGCCGCTTTGTGACCACGGCCGTTGCGGCCGGAGCCGGCCTGGGGATAGCGGGCGCCCAACTGCTGCCCAGGCACGCCTTCTTGAAAGACCGACGACAGAAGAAGTCACAAGTCGCAGTTGTTTCGGCAGCCGGGTATTCGGACCGGCTCGATGAGTTGGTTCTCGACGCGCTGCGGCTGTTTCGTCTCGACATCAAAGGCAAGTCTGTGCTCCTGAAGCCCAACCTGGTCGAGCACGCGCCCGGCTCTGCCATCAACACGCATCCCATGGTGGTTGGTGCAGCCGCCAGCGCGTTTCTGAGGCTTGGTGCTTGCCGAGTGGTCGTTGGCGAGGGTCCCGGCCATGAACGCGACACGTACTTGGTGCTCGTCGAGACTGGGCTGGAAGAGCAGCTCAGGACTCGGAAGCTCAGGTTCGTGGACCTCAACCGGGACGAGCTCACAAGGAGGCGAACCTGTGCGCGTTACACCGGGATCGAGCACCTCTGGCTGCCGCAGACCGTCCTCCAGGCGGACTTCATTGTCTCGATGCCGAAGTTGAAGACGCACCACTGGGCCGGCGTGACCTTGAGCATGAAGAACATGTTCGGCGTGATTCCGGGTGTGGCGTATAGATGGCCGAAGAACGTGCTGCATTGGAGAGGTATCCACGAGAGCATCCTGGACATCGTCGCCACGGTAACGCCCCACTTCGTCGTCGCGGACGGGATCGTGGCGATGGAAGGGAACGGCCCGTTGCACGGGAGTCACCGGGAATTGGGTAAGGTGATTCTCGCCGACGATGCGGTTGCGGCCGACTTCACGTGCTGCCGTCTGATGGGGCTCCGGCCGGAGAACGTGCCGCACCTGGCGGCCGCCGCTCATTGGCTCGGCAACCGCGACGGGTCAAGAATCGCGCAACTGGGAGAGGCTCTGCCCGCGACGGTGCGACCGTTTGCCGTGCTGCCAGAGTTCACGGGGCTCGTCGATACTTGAACAATTATTGCCCCCCTTCCCACTTTTTTCGCGGAGCACCACGCGCCCACCGGACGTCCCGCAGACCTGGCTCCCGGAGACAAGAACCGACGACGCTATTTGAACAATTTCTGACCCCCTCTGATCTTTCTTTGGCGACGCCGCTGCGGACGAAGACCGGTGACGCTATTTGAACAATTTTTGCCCCCCCCTGTTCTTTTCTGGCGGGGTGCCGAGCGCGAGCCGGAGGTCTCGCACGTGAGAGGCGCCCCGCACAGAATGCCGCGGCGATATTTGAACAATTTCTGACCCCCTGTCGCACTATCGGCACAGACAGGCCAAGGCGCAGCTTTGGGGGTCCGGCAGGCCGCGATAGCTTTGCTGATCGAAACGCCGCCCTCCTTAGAATTGAGAACCAAGCGCGGGAGGAAACGTGTTCGCCTCTCTGGAAGATCTGGCTGAGCGACTTGCGGCGGCCAAGTACGTCATCGACCCGGTGATGCTGAATGTCGTCTACGTGGCCGGCAAGATGCAGAAGCCTCTGATCATCGAGGGTCCGCCTGGCTGCGGGAAGACGGAACTCGCCGTGGCGATCGCCCAGGCGGGCGAGACGGTTATCGAGCGCTTTCAGTGCTACGAGGGCATCACCGAGGAGAAGGCCATCGGGAAGTTCGACCCTGCACTGCAGGAGCTGTTTCTACACACTCAGGGCGAGGGCATAGGTACCGACTGGGACAGCATCCGTAACCACCTCCACTCTCTGAACTTCTTCGTTCAAGGGCCACTGCTGCGCGCGCTCGTTCGCGACAGACCGTGCGTGCTGCTGATCGACGAGGTGGACAAAGTCGACGAAGAGTTCGAAGCCATGCTTCTGGAACTGCTGTCGGTCTGGCAGATCAGCATTCCCAAGTTAGGCACGGTGAGGAACAGAAGCGTCCCGTACGTGGTGATGACGTCTAACGAGACGCGACGCCTGGGCGATCCGCTGCGGCGCCGCAGCCTGTACATCCGTATCGACTACCCGACCGTGGAACTGGAGAAGAAGATCCTGGGGGTGCGCAGCACGACGGAAGATCCCCTGCTGCGCGCCCAGTTGGCCGGACTGGCGCACGCGCTACGGGCCTGGTCGATGGAGAAGCCGCCATCGATCGCCGAACTGCTGGACCTGGCGCAGGCCCTCGACATCATGGGCGTGCGCGAGATCAGCCCGGACATGCGGGACGTGCTGCTGCCGTTCCTGGCGAAGACCGAGGCGGATCGAAAGCGGCTGCTGCTGCGCGACGGCTTCGAAAGCCTGGTTGCGACGGCGAACGAGTATCGCCAGGTAGCAGCGGGAGAACCGTGATCCTGTGACCACGCTCAAGAGGTTGCTGTGGTTCTGCGTCCTGTCGGGCGTAGCGGTCGGCGCAGACACGCGGATCGCTGCCTTGGCGTGTGCGAACTACTATGCGGACCGCTACGGCGTGCCGCGCGAGCTGGTGCATGCGGTTATCGAAGTGGAATCGGCGTGGCAGCCACATGCCATCTCGTCAGCAGGCGCCGTGGGGCTGATGCAGTTGATGCCGGCCACGGCCGTGACATTCGGGGTCGGGAACCGGTTCCGGATCGAGGAGAACGTGCGCGGCGGAGTGGCTTACCTGGCGTGGCTAATGCGCCGGTTCCAGGGAGATCTGCGTCTCGTTACGGCCGCCTACTTTGCGGGCGAAAACCGGATCGCAGTTCGCGGGCTGAGCTATCGGTCGCCCGAGGTGTACGAGTACGTCAGCCGGGTGGCGAAGGTGTACCGGAAGAAACGGCTGGAGACGTTACACTCCGGCCGGTGACAGGGAGGGTTGAAAGGCATGAGACACAATGCATTCGTGTGGTTGCTGAGTGGCGCGCTCGCGCTTTGCAGCGCACAGGGAACCGACCCGACGCCGCGGGTCCAGCCGCAGGCACTGGCCCGGGCAGTGAGCGATGGGCGCGTGACAGTCATCTACCTGGCGCCCCGGTACGCGACGGCGATTCGCATGCACGAGCCGATCAGCTCGGTGGTGGTGGGCGATCCGTCGTCGTTCTCGGCGGAGCACTCCGAGCAGGAGCCGAACCTGGTCTTCGTCAAGCCGCTCACGACCAAGCCGGCCGAGACGAACCTCCTGGTTTCGACCACGAAGGGGCACCAGGTGAGTCTGCTGCTGGTGAGCCGCGGCGAGCCCAAGGGCGAGCAGCAACTGGTGGACCTCCTGCTGCGGTACAAGCCGGCCGGGCGCTTCCTGGTGGAGCCCGCCGACTATCCTTCGGCGTTGGTTGCAGAAACGGCGAGCGTGACAGAGCCGCGAAACACTGCCGCCGTGCCGGCCGCGTCTGCTGTGCAGCCTTCGCCCCAGCAGGCCGACAGCGGCCCAACGGTCCTCGACACACTGCTCGAGCGCCAGCGGAAGGCGCGATTGCCGCGGCTCTACGGCGAGCGACCCGGGCTCTCGGAACCGGGGAAGGAATTGCTCAGCGCGGGCGTAAGCGAGGTGATCGACCACGGCCGGGAGGTGGTGGTGGTGTTCTCGGTCGTGAACCCGCAGAAGCACAGTATCGAGATCATGCCGCCGCAGATCCAGCTCGGCGGCAAGCTGCGGTCGGGAAAGGTCATCAAGAAGTCGAAGTGGGGGACGTCAGAGCAGTTCCCCATCCTCGACTACCGTCTGAGCCGCCGGCGCCTGGGGCCAGGAGAGCGAGCCGACGGCGTGGTGGTCTTCAACCGACCGCCCTACAAACAATCCAACGAGACGCTGTTCTTGCAGATGGCCGAGAGCGGCGCGGTGGACCGTCCGGTTCTTGCGCCCATCGGCTTCGGCATCAGCAGCTTCCAGTTCAGCGAGGAGGGATCCCATGGAAAGCCGTCAGAACAGCAGTGAGGACGCGGCGCACGTGCCGCCCGAGCAGACACAAGACGCCGCTCTGGGAGAGCCGGCGGAGGAGCGGCGACCGCGAGGGGTAGTAGCGACGTTCCGCGAGGCGTTTCGGCGGGTGAAAAAAGGGCAAGACAGGGCGGCCCCAAGGAAGCCGGCGGCGGTCCCGCTGGTGAGCGAACGAGCGGCGCGGAACCGCGACCGGAGCAAGACGCTGATCGTTATGGTGGGCGGCATCGTGTTCGTGCTGATCGTGTTTCTGGGCCTGTTTTCCTCGTCTCACAGCGACAACCAGCGCGACCAGGCCGCGCGGCGCGGCAGCCCCAGCTTGGGGCGGCCGGGAAACGAGGTGACGGCGCAGGGGCGGCGGCCGGGATCGGTGACACCGTTGCTGAACGCGGACCCGAGCGGACAAGAGGGGCCCAGCGATCAGTTGACACCGGAGGACATCAGCGGCACATCGCGCCCCAAGACTGCGGCTGATTCCGGCGGGCCGGGGCTGCAAACGCCAGTGGGATCGAAAGGGCGGCCGTCCCCCTATCCGTCGAACGCCAACGCGTTGAGCGATGTGCCGTTCACGGACCCGGCGCTCGAGGCCTACCGGCAGCAACTGCAAGCCTCGGCTGCGGCGCCACCTCCTCCCTCGCAGCCAGCGCCTTCCTCGCAGGCACCGCCTCAGCCGCCGACCTCGGCACCCACCGAGTCGGAGGCGTTGGCGAAGTCCTCGCTAGTCTACGTGCGAACCGCGGCAACGAATTCGCCCGCGAATGGTGCCGCGCCCGCAGCGCCCTCAACCCTCGATCCGGCCCTGATTGAGCGGAGCGAGTGGGCGGGGTTGCCCGCCGGGACCCGGCTCATCGCGCGCCTGCAGACCGCTGTGAGCACGGCCGTCAAAGCGCCTGTCGTAGCCGTTGTCGAGGCGCACTACGAGCGTGACGGCGAAATCGTGGTGCCGGCAGGCACAAAGGCACTCGGAGACTTGCAGAGCGCCGGCCGGTCCGGCTTCGTCGGGATCCGTTTCCACACGTTGCAGATGCCCGACGGGACGACCGAGAAGATCGACGCCGGGGCGATGAGCCTGAGCTTCGGGCCGCTGAAGGGACAGGTAGGTGGCACGAACCGGGGCAAGCAGTTCCTGGCCCGCGCGCTGACCGGCGTGGGGACCGTGGCGGCGTTTGCGGTCGGCCGGCCAGGACTCTCGATGTCCGGGTCGATGGACAACACGATCCTCCTGCGGGATCGCATCTCGCAGAACATCGGCATCGCGGGCGAGCAGGAGCTCATGAACCTGGCCTACAGCCAGGACGTGGTCGTGACAGTGCCGGGCAACACGCGGTTCTTCCTGGTGTTCCAGCAGGGAGTGGGACGGGAGGGAGCAAGGCCGGGCCTCGCACCCGCGAGCAATCGACCGGCAGCTTCACTCCTGGCCTCGAGCACGGAGAGGACGGAACTCCCAAGCGCTGCCGAGTTGCGGGAGCTTCTCCAGTTGAAGCGGGAACTGAACCGGATCTACGGCGAAGCCGCGGCCACGACAACGACTGCGCAGGCGGCGGCGCGGTGACGGACATGCAGGCAAACTGGAAGCCGTTGGAGGAGAGGCTGGGGCCGGCGCGTTGCGCCGGTTTCATGTACATGGGCCGGATAAACGGGATCAATCAGTACAAACACGGCCTCAGCCGCCGGCATCTGAACCTGAGTGACGACGGGAGGGCGTTTCGGCACCTCGGCCGAGGTCGGTTCGAGGAGATTCCGTTTTCCGAAGCGCTGGCGTGGGTGGCGGAGCCACTCACGGCCATGGGAGAAACGCTCGAAAGCGCGTATGACGAGGAGTACAGAACGCAGCGGTCGGAGGCGCTTCGAGCGGCAGGGATACACGAACTGCGGCTTCAGGTGGTGCCTGATGAGGTGACAACCAGGAGCACATCCACGGGATGGGTTACGCGACCGGTTGAGTTGACGGGGACTTATCGGGACTAATACAACGCTCCGCTGCTTCACAGCATCCGAAGGACCTCGGGAATTCAGTAGGGCAGGCCACCATGTTGGATGGCCCGCGGCGGCGGGGCTTTCGTAGGTGCTACCGATTCGTTCACTTGAGGTCGGTTGAATCAGTGCGCTCTCGGAGAAGACCCAAACTGACGAGCCGGGGAAAGTAGTACGTCCAGATGCGCCACGGGCATTGTTTGGTGACCAACTCGCCCCGACTTGCGGCAGCATCAACGAGCTTCATTACTTGCGGTTCCGAGAGTTCGCCCGCTTGGTCTGTTGTATTTAACCTCAGGAGTTCATAGACAGCGAACATTTGGCCCCGCATCGTTGTTTTCGGCGTACCCGTAAGGGAATACTTTACGTGTGGCCTAGCTCGGACGTACCGCAGTTCACTCTCAGGTGATTCAATCGCAGCCCTCATCTGACGTTTGAATTCAGTGGCAACGTCTCGGGTTCTGCTGTTCGGCTTTGCCGCGAAATGAATGATGCCGCACACCCGGTTTGTACATTCTGGAAAATAGTAGCGGAGCCACCGCTCGGCGAGTGCACCGAGGGCTATGATGCGCACGGGGGAGATGATCCTGAATTCGCGACGCAGAATGGCGAGATGCCTGTCGAAATCAGGCGGCAGTTGTTTCGCGGAAGCAGATGCCGTGCCGCGCCGCTTGATCACGTGAGTCAAATGCGCTCCGCCGATGTTGAGCGATTCTAGTGTCCCGTAGAAGAGCACCCTGTTTGGGTGGCCGGGCCGCCACTCGCTTGTCGAGGGCTGATCACCAACGATCACAATAGGGCCGGGGCCCTTGAATCCTTCGACCGCACCCTCCGAGTCGAACGTCCACCAATCATGCGACCGGATCTTCCTTTCTAGTTTGCTCAGCAGCCGGACCCTTTTCATATGGTCGCGCTCCGGACCACCATTTGTGCTATACAGCCGCGCATAAGTTCAAGGACATTACATGATCTCCACGGTTTTCGACCGTGAATCGCGGCGGCATCAAGGTGCCAGGCGTGCGAGTTGATCCGGCAGCTTGTTCAGAATGGGCCTCCCGTCGTTCGGCGTGCCGAACGACGGTCATTCCGTCTGCGAGACCAACGCGATAGTCCGGGTCCTGATGTCCCTTGAATTCTGCGCGGCTGTATAATTGTAATCCGGCAGTGAGGTCGAATGGACCTTGGCAGCCCCTCGCCGCTGGCCGATTGCTCCCGTGAAACGCCGGTCCCGGTAGTGGCCGAGCGCGCGTCCCAACCAGTTGCCTACGTTGTCGCCGACGCGTAGAACTGCGAGCCGGCTCGCCGCGGATTCGCCCCGAGTAGTCGCCCAGCGTCTAGCGAAGATCGACCGAACGCGGCTGGCGGACGTCCTGATGATCGATAGCGTGATCGAGGAGTTGCGCGGCACCTCTCCAGCGGACCTGGAGGTCATCTGCAAGGCACGAGGGCGTTCTGCATTGCGCCGGTTGCCGAAGGGCGGGCACAAATTGGCCTCCGTGCGAAGTGGATGATCTCCGCCAGGCTCTGAAGCACGTCCAAGTCCGCCTCTGATCCCGCACGGTCCCATTCCGTATCACTCCCGCCAGGGCACCACATATCTGGTTTTGACGGTTTTCCCAGCTTGCCCTATAACTCGTCATACCTGCGTGCAGCATTCATCGAGAGCGCAGGACTCCCAGAAAGGAGGGTCGAGGATTCCATGGCGGAGATGAGAAAGAGGCTTCTGGTCGCTTTGGCGCTGTGCGTGGTGCTGTGCCAGAGCTGGGCGGTGGCGCAGACGTTGGGTTCGGCGCCGCAGTTCAATCGGGCCGTGCAGGGGCAAACGGGGGCGCAGCCGGAAGGCGCGTTCATGAACATCGTCAACTGGGTGGGCAACGTTATTGCCCCCGTTGGGGCGGCGGCCGCGGTGGTGGGTGGCATCGTTCACTACGCAATGGGCCGGGCGGCGCTGCGGTGGTTCGCCACCGCCGCCGGGCTGCTCGCGGTTTCCGGCGTCACCCGCATGATCGAGTACTTCATTACGAACGGGACAGGCGGCGTGTCCTAGTTCCAACGAGGGGGGCTTCATCTGGGAACCGGCAGGCGGAGGGCGGCACTCCGCTCCTCGCCTGCCGGTCTGGGAACCCTGGCAAAGAGGAAGGAAACTGATGGCAACTCCACCGATGTTGCTCGACATCGCTCGCACGCTGCTGGCGTTGGCGGCGCCCGCGGCTCTGCTCTGCCTGGTGCTGGCCGGGATCGCGCTGCGCCGGGACGGCGGGAGGAACTTCTCCATCGGTGGCGGATTCTCACGCTGGATGTTCTGGGGGGTCGTCTTCCTGACTCTGCCGCAGCTCATGGCTTGGTTCCCGGCGCTCGGCGTGCCGGCGGCGCTTCCCGGAGGAGGTATCACCAGCGGCTGGATGGCCTCTCTCACGAACGACATCAGCAACTTCGTGACGAACTTCGTGGTGAACCAACTGGCCACCGTGCTGGCGGCGTTCTTTGTGCTGCGGGCGGTGCTGGATGTGGCCGAAGGCCACGGCCCGCTCGGCTCGATCATCACCGCGATGTTCCTGCTCGCCGTTCCGAGCACAGCGGCCCTGCTGCGCGGCTGGAACAGCGGGTCGCCGAACGCGACATCGGACGTGCTGGCGGGGCTTTGGACATACGTGGTCAGCCGGATCCTGCCGATGGCGGCATGTCTCGCAGTCGTCGGGGCGATCTGGAACTTCTGGCAGAACCGTCCCTGGATGCACTTCGCCGGCTGCGCAGGGGGATTCCTGACGGTCGCGGCGCTGTGGCAACTGATCACCCGAATGATGAGTTAGGAGCGAGCGCATGTCGTTCTACAACGGGATTTTGAACCTCACGAGCTGGCTTGGAAACGTCATCATGCCGACCATCGCCGGGCTGCTGCTCGCGGTGGCGATCGTGCGATTCGCCAAGGGCTATCCGTGGAACTACGCAATGTGGGCCGCGGTGGCCGCATTGTGCGTCTCTGGCCTGCTTAGGGCCATGGAGACGTTCTCTTCACAGCTCGCCTGGAACGAGCCGGATCTCGTGTGGAACACCTTGCTGAACCTGGTCAACTGGGTCGGCAATGTCTTCCTTCCGGTGTATGCAGGAGCGCAGATAGCGCTGGCGATGGTCCAATACGCCGGCGTCGGTCACTGGATGCCCGGTAGCGCTTGGCTCCGGCACCTCACCGCGGCGGCTCTCTGTCTGATGGG
>Ga0315282_10007373_pt1 | contig 18082 bp, 14 predicted proteins | sample YL17G07_20_MG_FD_203693 | JGI IMG/M metagenome (GOLD analysis project Ga0315282, IMG submission 203693) | Sediment microbial communities from Yellowstone Lake, YNP, Wyoming, USA - YL17G07_20 | ecosystem: Environmental > Aquatic > Freshwater > Lake > Sediment | place: USA: Wyoming | collected...
GGCAGGATATCCTTCCCCAAGGCGAGAAACAATTTTGCCAGACTCACTTTGCATTACCAGAGTGATTCCCTGAGACTTCAGCAGTTCGTCGAGTTTAAGCATGAACTCTTCTAAGTTATTGAATATTAGGCTGTTCGAAGATTAATAAGGCTTTTATATAGTTTTCATACAGTTGTTATTTGGAAACTTGGTGGCTATTGTATGGTAAAGGAATTCGAAACCAAGATTGTGCAGAGCAAGAAGGCACATACGCAATATTTGGTTATTCCATCAGTCATGGTTCAGGACTCCCAGTATCCGTTCAAAGAGGGAGAAAAAATAAGGATTGTAATCGATCCCTACCGTAAGATGATGATAGTAAGCTCCACCGAGGAACCCCAAATAAAAGTATCGCCCGACGGTTTTGTGATCAGAGGGAAGAAAATAGAAATCGCCAAGGGTTGATCGTCCATCAACCTCAGTTCAGTTTCGTTTTATAGGATGACCTTGGCTGATGATGCAAAGGTAAGAGAAACAATTCTTAATAGTGACGTTTCGGTAGTTTCAGAATGATTAAGAATGATGCCTGAGAGAGAATCTCTTGTTACAAACGTTTTTCCCACGGGATTGATATTCGACAAACCAATGGAACAAATCGATTTTTTTGAAGTTAAAGGAATCTTTCCTAGAACCGAGAAATATTATAAGTTAGGAGACATCGTATATCAGCTCGAGCTTGCCGAAAAGGTGGCTTTCGCCAAATACTTCAAGTCTAAAGACGAAGATTTTGTGATCGGTTTTCTTGCAGGCGCTCCTCGCAACACGCAATTCACCGTAGATGGGATCTCTGTAACATACGTTGGCAAGCAGTCCTTGGCTCCGACAGAAGAAGGAAGAAGGTCGCTTCTTGAACTTGTATATAACATGCAGAGAAAGAAGCTCAGAAGTGCTAAGTATTGGAGTATGGGCCGCGACACTGCATTTCCATGGCGATGGGAAAGCCTATATGAAAACTATGGGTGCGAACTTAATTTCTTTCGAGGGCCACATTTCAGGTACTATTTCCTTTCAAGTGGTCAGCTAATTCTTGTTCTAGACACGAAGACACATTACATTCAGTCTAAATCTTTCCTTGAAGAAATTCATTTTAAAGGGAAGGACTTGAAATGGTTTCAAGAGGAAATAGACCGAGAGGGGGAAAGATATAGCCAGAGTCGTAGAAGTTTCAACGGAATTTACTTCCATTACATTATTGGAAATAAGAGTATTGCAATAAATGGAACTGATCCCCGACCTATTTCCGACATTCAAATAGAAGCGACAATTGAAGGAAAACCTTGGAAAGGAAGCGTATATGATTACCTGAGACTTCGTTACGGGTGGAACAAACGAGTTCAAAAACTCGATCCTACTCAGCCAGCTGTGTGCAAGGGAACCTACCCGTACGCCCCACAGCTTCTTCACAGACACATAACCTTGGAGGAAGTTCCGAGGAACGTCTTAAACGAGAATACCTTTCTCATGGATACGAGTAAAAGAAAAGAAGATCGTGACCCTCATTCGCCAGCGCGCAAACGTTGGACACACCTTAAGAAGGAGCTAGATTCCAATTTTTCCTACCTCGATTTAGGAGACCAAGTCTACAAGGCTCTTAAACCAGTAAGCACTCCGGTCTCCAATATCGAGAAACCTAGACTCATCGTCCAAGAGGACGGCTCTCCGGTTAAGCCAGAAAACCTGACCTACGCCCTCAGAAGAGGCCCCTTTAAGGCACCAGACTTAGAGGAGCTATTTCTTTTCTCCGTAGACGACACTTTGACAGGACCATTTTGGGAAGCTTTGAGAGGATATTTTGAAAACAATTTCGGCTGGATGTCACCTGAGAAACCTACTTTGCTGGAAAAATCTGAGACGGAAATTCGAAACTACCTTGAAAAAAGAAAAGCACAAGACTCTCTGGAAAAAAGCGCATGCATCGCTATTTTGGAAGATGAATCGCCTCTTTATAAGATATTGACGAACTTATTCGCAGAGTATGACATACCAGTTCAATGCCTCAGGAAGAATACTGCTGTTTCAGTAGTTCACTATCAGCGCAAAGATTTTCTTGAAGGCGTCTGTGCGGGTATTTTCGCTAAAGCTGGAGGAATCCCATGGCTTCTGCATGACCATTTGGTCTACGAAAGATATGCGGCAATCGATGTCGGCAGGCAACAGACAGAATGGTGGGCGATGGGAGTAGTCTATGACCAAAATGGCCTTTACCAGATTCTTCCTGGTGACATGATAGTCGGGGAAGATCTTAGTGTTGAAGCGTTGAAATCTTGTGTTTCAAGAGCATTAAAAGCATCTACTCCCAACTCCTTCTTATTACTGCGAGATGGAGATGCTTCTGATAGAGAAGTGGAAGCCTTCAGGAAATTGATAGGCGAGACAAAGATTGAGAATTCCGCAATCGTCTCGATCAAGAAGAATGTTCCACACAGACTATTTCGAAGCGTTAATGGCGAAATTTACAAACCTCTCTCAGGAGATTTCGTAGAATTGGATGAAAACTTGATTGCAATATGCCTTGCAGGAGTGGACAGGTATCAGCATGGAACCCCGATTCCTAAGGTGTTAGAAGTTGTTCCGATTTCCGGCAACATCGATTCCCACAACGTGGCACATGACGTGTTCTACCTTTCATTTCTGAATTGGGGCTCGCCGAGTCATGGCTATTCTTCACCTGCTCCATTGAAGCTGGCTCACGTTTTAGCCTCGGCTCTAAGTCAAGGACTAAAGCCCTTTGGTCCACCTTTCTAAGAGACCATTGGCCATATCTGTGACGGCATCAAAAGTTTGTGTTCCTTGATACGTCATCAACCATAAAGTGTTGAATAGGTAATCCAATCTCCCCTTGTCAATTGAATTGGGGTTGACGCAAAAATCAGCAATCTTCGCCTCGTCAACATCGGTTGGATGTCGCACTAGCTTGTCTCCAAGTTCTATCATTTCATCCATCATGAACGATATCTTTTCTTTTTTTGCCTGTCTTTCGCTTATTTGAAAATTGTCTCTGAGAATGGAACATATAGATTGACCTACGTCGTTTCTTTCCATGGTTGTGAACATTGCGAATAATCTAAACTGGTTGGATGGATAGCTTTCATCAGAGAGTTCGTCTAGAATTTGCCAGAACTTTGTGCCGAATGAAGCGATGTATGCGGGTCCGTATAAGAGTGTTGCCATAATGTCACAGAGGGCTTCATCTAGCCTTCTGCGGTATTTTTCGTTTCTCAAGTTCTGTCTAGTGAGTTCGCTTCTTAGGTCGTTGACCATATCTGTTTCATTTAGTCTTAGATGTGCAATTTCGTGAGCCAGCAAAGGCCAGAAGAGAATTGACTCATGTGATTCGGCTGAAACTTGATAGAAAGGGGAAAGTTGAATACCTCGTTCTGTATAGGTGAAAGAGCCTGTGCAATAAAAGGAACCCCCGAAAAATGGTAAAGGTCTTGAACTCAGGCCTAGACGATTAACAAGATCATCAATTACAGTGTTCAACTGCTTCCACATAGAATTGTTGGCTGAGGTTTTGACAAGAGCGAATTTTTCTACTTGATCATTCAAGAGATAAACGGCCAACCACGAAAACAAATAGTATTGTTTCTTCAAAATAGGGTCTGTTGTTGCCTCAGAATCCAAAAGTCTTCTAATTACTTCTTTTCTTACTTCCTCCACATGCTCTTTGAAAAGACGCATCGGATATTGGTGCAGTCGTGAACAATCATGGGCAATCTTGTCTATTTTCTCACGTAGAGCCTTCTCACCAATCGGCATCACAGAATAATTGGCTTGATTAGCTCGCATTTATGAATCGCTGCCTGCTGGGTTACCTTAATTATAGATGTCAACAGATCATAAGCTTCAGATGAAAGAAGCCTTTTCGACAAATCCGCAATTGCTTTTCTTGTCATGCTCACTAGTTGTTTCGGACGTACTTCGATGGATCTTGCCGTCTCATCAGCGAGTGAAAACATGAAAGGGTCTGAGGAAACATCGTTGGAATACATGCTTTGGATTGCAACAGAAAATTCTTCGAGGAATCTCTTTCCATTGTCGATACTTGACTCAATTTTGTCTACACTCCAATTTGGTTCTCCAGAAAGCTGGTTGACAGCGTAGATTGTGTCTGCGCATATCATCGCTATGTTCATGTTGCGATTTGCTTCTTCCACGAGAAACCACTTCTTCGTCATGTCAAGTTCGACCCTTGAAATGTAATTCAAATATTCCTATGCAATTGTATTAATACATTGCTATTTGAATGAGATAAGTTTTCCGCATCAGAAGCTCTGATTTGGCTGTTTTAAGATTTTAGCGAAGATTAGGGGTTGTCGGTTTCGCTTCTGGCACAATTTCCTTGACCGCGTTTTTGATCCGTTCTTGGAGTCCTATCAAACACTTTCTGAGATATGCATCCAGCTCATCCGCAATGTCAATGATATTCCTTGAATTTGAGACTATTCTGGCTGCTTTCACGGCAGTCTGGGTGCTGACGGCGATGCCTACTACGCGTAGGTCTCCGTTTGATAGACTTCATTGAGCTACGTTTGATGGGCGTCTCGGATACCACCGTTTTTAGCATGTGCTCCCTGTTGGCCGTCAGTCCGATGGGAGTCGAACCCAACCGCGCCGCACATGCTCGGACGCAATACCATTACCCCTGCCGCGGGCGATAGCCTTTCTTAGCCAATAACAGATTCACCTTTATATCATCATCTCTTGCATGCAGAGCCTTCAGCCATAGCAGTCTTTCTCCAGAAACCGATTGGCATCGCAAAACCGTCAATCCTAGAATCGAACAAAGAGAGCAAACATGAGAACTCGTGCTTCTCATCAATCAGTCATTTGAGCATCTAAAAACGAATCACACACGCTAGTCATATATTCATGTCGCTTCTATTGCTATACATGAACAGGAGGTAATGGGACGTGAGCGAAAACACACTTGAGGCATACCTCTCTGAAGTGGGGCACAATCATTTCAAACTGCTTGTTGTGCCAGAGGAAGCAGTAGATAAAGACAGGGTAACAGCTCTTCTGGTGGCAAAAGGTTGGCACCTATACAACGTCACGAAGGAATCGGTGCAAGTCCTAGAAAAGATTCCGAAGGAAAAAAGGAGACTCAGAGGACCAATAGAGCTGGAAAGATGGCTAAGCAACCTTAAAGGCGATAAATTCCTTTTCGATAATATCGATGTACTCTTCTCTCCTGAACTCGGAAAGATTGATCCTATACGAATGTTCAAATATTTCTCCAGAGAACATGAATCGATCCTTTTCTTTCCAGGTCGAATAAGAGGTGCTCAAGCAGAATATTCTCTCGAAGGGAAACCCGATCACATTGTAATGGACGTTTCTGAGGTCTTATGCTACGTGGAACGAAAAGAGGAGGCTAAGCAAAATGCCTAAGGTCAAGGACCTGATCAATTTCGAGGAAATAAAGGCAGTAATAGATATTAACGCAATCGAAAACCCGCGAGACATGGTTACAGAATACGTTATCTCAGACAACATGCGACGAAACTTGTTAGATTTCATATCGCAACTAAGGCAAAACAAGCACAAGTCGGTAAACATCATCGGCGACTATGGTACGGGAAAATCACATCTGTTAGCGTTCATTATTTTGACAATGCAAGATAAGAAACTTAGGGGCCTTGTACAGGACGAAAGCGTCAGGAAGGCCCTAGAGTCTCTAGACAGGGAGTATCTTGTAGTACAGTTTGAACTACCAGCGACGCAGGAAATTTCCCTTGCGGAGATCTTCTATGATCAATTGCAAGACCAGCTGAGGAACAAGTACGGGATTGAAATACGCAATTTTGACATTAAACATGACTATGACCACAAGAAATACATGGAAGAAGTGGTTTCCGCAATAAAGAAAAAAGATCCAGATTTAGGTCTAATCGTAATAATCGATGAAGTCTCAGATTTCATGAAGCAGAAGCAGAGACATAACATGCACTTTGATTTGCAGTTCCTAAGACAGATAGGGGAAGTCTCACAGTCCATCGATTTTCTGTATTTGGGATCCATGCAAGAGCATGTATTTACGAATCCCAAGTACGTTGACCAAGCCGCGAGTATCTCTCGTGTCAGTGAGAGATTTACAGATATCAATATTGGAAGAGAAGAGATAAACAAGGTCGTGGGAAGCAGAGTAGTCGGAAAGTCTAAAGATCAGATAGAACAGCTGCGTGGGCTCTTCAAAGAGTTGAAACCTCATTTTGCCAACTTGACAACTGACGAAGAACTTTACCTTTTATTGTATCCGGTACATCCCTACGTGGTACAGATTTTCAAGGAGCTTCCCTATTTCGAACACCGAGGAGTGATCAGCTTTGTCGTTGACGAAACAAAAAGAGTTCTTGATGAAGACTTTCCAGTTTTCATAACCTATGATCGCATCTATGACCTAATCGAACGAACACATTCCGTACGAAATTTGGAAGAGGTCCGGCCCGTGGTAGAAACTTTCAGGACCTTGGATTCCAAGATTGATCTCCTGGAGCCTAGATTCAGAGACGATGCCAGGAAGATTGTCAAAGCCCTAGCCGTTCTACATCTGGCGAGAGAAGCCGGAAAGAATGGAGCCACGGCTGAAGAGCTTGCTAATACGCTACTAATAGCGCCGAAAAGCGGAGTTATACAGTCAACTGACAACATAGAACGAATTCTAAATAAGATACGCGATGTCACGAGTGGGCAATTCATCACACGTTCAGCGGACGGTCTTTACTTTCTTGATCTTGAAGCTGTCGTCGATTTTCAGTTTAAGATACAGCAAGAGGCTGACTACAATCTCCCTCAAGGAGCAGAAGAAGAGGAATTCAGAAAGCTACTGATAGATAAGCTCGCTTTGAGCAGCAATCTTCAAGAATCGATTTTCATTGATTCATGTGCTTGGCAATCAAAGAATTCTTTCAAAGAAGGATGGTTAATAATTGAGACTAGCGAAACTGAGCCAAAGTCACTTGAACCCCAAGACTATGAGCTTCACATACTTTCAAACCACAGAGATGGAACAGCCTTCAAACCAGTAGAGGGCCAAATTGTCCTAAACCCTAACTTTGATGAACAAACTATCAATGCCTTGAAGAGGCTAGCTGCCATCAAGCAGCTCATAGTCAACAATTACTACAAGGACGTGATGATAGCGAGAAGGGATGAAGTCTATGCGGACTGTGCCGAGAAACTGAAGGAATGTATCATAAATCTGGGCATGGTTGAATTTGGCGGAACAAAGAAAGTGAACACAATTGTACCTTCAAGTTCTAACCTTGACTCTCTTCTCTCTAATCTGAAAAGTAATCTCTTAGAAGATTATCTTGATAGAAAGTATCCGAAGCATCCGACATTTGCTCAGAAACTCTCTCCACAGAATATTGAAGGAACGGCTGCCTCGGTCATAAGGGACATCACTTCAAAAGGTCTTTCGGAACTGGGAGTCCAGAGCTTAAACATTCTGAAGAGCCTTGATTTGGTTGAAGGCACATCTGTTGAGACGACACACTCGGATTTTGTCAAGCAAATCCTGGAAATGTTGGATGAAGCCGCAGGCAAAAATGTTTCAATGGAAAGCATTGAGGAACACCTTGGCAAGCCACCATATGGCCTTCCAAAGGAGATCGTTTACCTTCTTCTCAGTGTGCTGCTTTTCAACGGTGAAGTGGTCCTTGTGGAGAAGGGAGGAAAGCGGGTTTATGCGAGCGACTTCTCAGATGTCTTCAAAAAGGAACTGGCTTATTTTGATGAGATACGTTACGTTCTTCCAGAGGAAGAGGTCCCCATTCAACTTGTTAACACCATTTTCGACGCTCTTCAACTCCAAAAGGGTCTGATACGCAACAAGAAAACGTGGCCTAATGCTCTGCGGAGCTTTAGAGAATGTATCATCAAAATGAGAAACGACCTGCAGGAAATCAGAGACTCATTCCAGCGTTTTCAAGACGATAAGTATTTGCCACTTGAATCTTTCCGAAATATAATCACTCAAGTAGAGAATATTCCCATCGATGAGCTCGACAAAGTAAAAAACAGCTTAGCAGACTTCAAACGATTGAATCTGACAAAGCAGCAGATTGAAGCATTGAAGAAAGATCGCATTCTGCTGGATCAGGTGTTGGCAGCTTTCCGGGACTACAATGCGGAACTTCGACAAGGCCTAAGATACGTGGAAGAGGCGACCAATGTCCTTCTGAAATATCCTGTGGTTTTTTCTAATAAAGAGGTTGATGATCTGAAGGCTATTTTCAGCGAATCCAAGGAACTGGTAAAGGATCACAAGAAATTTCTGAAGGAGGATGAGAGAAGACCTTTGAAAGGGAAAATACAACAGTTCAAGCGTCAATACTGCCATTTGTATTACAGAATTCATGAGAGCACTGTTGGCAAATCCGCGCAGTGGACACAATTGGAAGATCTTGCAAGATCGAAGGAATATAAACAGCTTCAGCGGTTAGGAGACGTTCGGTGCATTAACAGGTCGCCTTTTGCAGAGCTGAGCCTTGAGATTTCACAAATTAGAGACAAGAAGTGCGATGGCTTGATCGCTGATGATCTCGACGTTATGCCCATGTGTCGAGCTTGCCGATTTCCAGAAGGGATTGTTTCGACTATTAGTATGGATAAGGCGGTGAATGGAATGGGCGGCAGAATCAAGAACATCCGTAAGATCTGGGAGAAGCAAATCCTTACCGAGATCCACAAGAACAAAGGGCAGCTTCAACTTCTAGGCAAGGATGAGAAGAAGCTGATTCAGGATCTTATGAACGACGGCAAGCTTCCTGAAGAGGTTAGCGGTGAGCTGGTAAAGGCGCTCAACGATCTCTTTGAAAACCTGAAGGTTGTGGCTGTGCAAATGGACGATCTCTTCAACTACTTGACCCAGGAGTCAGATGTTCTAACGGATAAAGAACTAACCCAACAATTTGAGAAATTCAAGAATGAAAAACTTTCAGGACTGGACAGCACTAACGTTCGGTTCAGAATTGAGAAGATGTCAGGTAATGGGACAGACAAATCTGAGTGAAAATTCCCTTAGAAATGAAAAGACAACTGACGAATTCAGAGAGAAGTATCGCGGCGAGCAGGATAATTTGGATGACGTCAGGCACGTGCAAGGCTTTCCGATAGGTGAAGACAAAGATATTCATGGACTTTCAGATCCACCGTACTTCACAGCCTATCCTAACCCTCACATTAACGAATTCATTCTGAAATACGGAAGACAATACACTGAAGAAACAGACGCCTATTACAGAGAACCTTTTGTGGGAGACATAAGTGAGGGGAAAGGTGACCAATTCTATAATTTGCACACATATCACACCAAAGTACCATACAAAGCGATAAGCAGATTCATTGAACACTATACTGATGGAGGAGACATTGTTTTTGATGGCTTCTGTGGAACAGGGATGACTGGCATCTCTGCTCAGATGTTAGGTCGTCATTGCATTCTCGTTGAACTGAGCCCTGTTGCTGCGTTCATATCCTACAACCTGAACACAGATTTCGATGCTGACAGATTCCGTAAAGAAGCCCATAGATTACTTGAAGAAGTAGCTAGAGAATGCGAATGGATGTTTGAAACGTGGCATCCTTCATGTGAAAGTCAAGAGAAAAGGGTGGCGCGTATGAATTTCGTGGTCTGGAATGACCTATTTGTCTGCCCTTATTGTGGTTTTGAAGCCCCTTTGTATGAGAGTTCTGATGAGGAGTCAACAAGGAAGGATAGGTGCGAAAACTGCGATGCCTTGCTTCCCGATCAGCCTGAGAGGGCTAAACAGAAGTATTACGACGACGTGTTGAATGAAGAGATAGAAAAAGTAAAGGAAATTCCAGTTCTCATTAACTACACCTGCGGTCGTCAAACATATTGGAAGAAACCGGATAGATCAGATATCGAGTTGATCCATAAGATAAACAATCTGAGGATTCCATACTGGTTTCCGATAGCCAAACTGCCTAAGGGATACAACACTGAGCAACCCCGTCGAAGTCATGGTATAGAGTATGTTCATCAGATGTACACGAAAAGAAATCTGTGGGTTTTTGCGTCTTTGTGGGACAGAATAGGCAAGGCGACAGTCGATGAACGGGTAAAACGCCAGCTTTTCTTTTGGGCAGAGGCGCTGTCAATAGGTCAGACCTATCTCAATCGTTACTTTGAAAAATCTTACTCACAAGTGAATAGATATCTAAAAGGAACTCTGTACATTGCTTCGAAGAGGAGCGAGGTCAGTCCTCGATATAGCTTTACAGGCAAAATCGATAAGATTGCTAATTGCCGACCTCCCCATACAAATGCGCGCTGTCTTATAGGTACACAATCCACTTCCGGCGTTTTGTTACGGGATAACTCAGTGGATTATATATTTACCGATCCGCCCTTCGGGAGGAATTTGATGTACTCCGAATTGAATTTCATCTGGGAATCTTGGTTAAAAGTGTTCACGAACACTCGAGAGGAGGCGATCATTAATGAAGTGCAAAGCAAGGGGCTTGATGATTATAGAAGAATAATGTTGGATTGCTTCTGCGAGATGTTTCGAATTTTGAAACCAAATAGATGGATGACAGTAGTCTTCCATAACTCAAAGGCTGAAGTCTGGAACGCTATTCAAGAAAGTATCGGAAAAGCCGGATTCATCGTTGCTCAAGTAGCAACTCTTGACAAGCAACAAATGACAATGAAACAGTGGGCATATCCTACCTCTGTGAAAAATGACCTTGTCATAAATGCATATAAACCGAAAGAATCTTTTGCGAAAGTCTTTCTGGAAAAGGCAGGATCAGGACTTGAAATTGAATTCGTGAAGCAGCACCTTGAAAGGTTGCCTATTGATCAAAACATCGAAAGGACCGAGCAGATGCTCTACTCCAAAATGATTGCTTACTACATTCAACATGGCTACGAAGTCAACATGAATTCCCGACAGTTTTATGCGATGCTCAGAGAAGGTTTTGACGAAAGAGATGGCTATTGGTTTCTAGAAAATCAAGTAGACGTCTATGAGGAAAAGAAGAAGAACAAGGATCTTGCATTGGTTCAAGCCACGCTTTTTATTTCTGATGAAAGATCTGCCATCCAATGGCTGAATTGGTTTCTCCGGGAGCCTAAAGAATATGCTGAGATATATCCTGAGTTCATCAAGGCTTTAACGACAACACCCGATGAAATCCCTGAACTGAAGGAGCTCCTAGACGAAAATTTTGCGCCAGTAAACGGCAAATATCGGAGGCCACGGCCTTTAGAAAAAGAGGATATTGAGGTCCACAGAAATAGGCGATTGCAAAAGCAATTCGAAGGATACTTGGAAAAAGCTATGAGCGGTGGGACCTTGGAGAGGGTCAGGGAAGAGGCAGTCCTAGCTGGTCTTCTCGCATGCTATCAGGAGAAGCGCTTCCCAGACATACTAACAGTCGGAAAAAGGCTTCCTAAGGATATAATAGATAGTAGCACCGAGATCTACGATTTGATTGATGTCGCAAAAACAAAAGCTGAGGTCGCAAAATGAGCGACATTTGAATACTGTGGGCAATGGTGAAGACCTGATGAGGGAAGACTCATGGCGCGAGATATTCACACGGAAGATAAACAAATCGATCGAACCTGTAATAATCCTCAGAAACAATCATGGTCTTCTAAATGATCGCCTCTTTCGCGAAATGCTCGCATTCCAAGCAACCATTTGCGATGCGTCAGATACTATAGACATTTTTCGATGTGTTGAAACAAACCAATGCGGAAAAATAATTGTGCGTGTCTCGCCCAAAGCATATCTACCTTATAGCATTCAGTCCAAGGCACTAGACATTACATTAACCGCTGAAGAAGTTTTTCCAAATTTGAATGTGGATGTAATCAGGGGTTGCGGAGTCGAAGCTTACGATGGCATCTTTGATTACTGTAAGAAACAGGCACCCATGCATATGTCTCTGACAAGAAGGCAAACTGAGGAGTTGATAATGCGAGCACTATTCTGTTTGGATCTCAATAGGATAAACGTTGAATCATGTGTTGCGACTTTTCTAATGCTCTACAATAAGCATTACACACTTCCCCATGAACTCCTCGAAGATGTCAGGCAGCTTGGCTATGAAGAGGGACAAAATCGGGGAGTGACTCTCTTCAGTAAGATCCCTTCAGAAGAGGAATTGAAGGATTGGTTGTCCAGACAATGGCAGCTATTTCTTGCTAGGGACCCAGAAGCACAACTCAATTTCGCTGATTCATCAATGCTGCAGCTTCTGCCTTCATTGTTCTCATCCGGTGTCCTCCATAGAAAGGAGATTAATAGTCTGGAGCAATTAGAGGAATACTTAGCACGCTTCAGTGATTCCCCATGGGTCCTGACTGGTCTTGGATTCTCGCTTTTTGATACAAAAAACATTAGGCGCGCAATTGATGCGAAACTGGATATCACGAAACAGCTGATATTAGATGTTTTGAATGAACCTAGAGCAGAAAAATGGCTAAATATCGCTCAGCAGTGGGGGCAATTAAGATATTTTGAGTATGTAAGTCAAAACGCAGTAGTAGAGATCTTCAAAGTATCTCAGCAGATTGAGAAATCCTTCAGAGAGTACATATTTGATAATTATGACAGAATCTTGATAGGAAGCACTGACTCGCATCCTTTGTCTGTCGATAGAATCCTCCCATACATATCGAAGATTGTCGCTGCCAAAGAGAGAGTAGCTCTTTTGGTATTCGATGGAATGGGGATTGACCAGTGGGAGATTGTAAAACGCTACTTGGCCTCTAACTCGTTAAGTGTGGCAAACGAAGGAAGCCTCTACGCCATGATTCCCACTCTCACCGGGTATTCTCGCCAAGCGATTTTCAGTGGAAAGGCGCCAAACGAGTTCACACAGTTTAAATTGCGTACAAATGAGAAAGCGCTGTTCTCCGACTTCTGGGTTTCAAGAGATCTTGATCCAAACAAAGCTCTATATCTTAACATTACCCCTGATCCAGCAATCCTGAAAGAACGAAAGGGTGATATGGCTCAACTTCTAGCAGGGGTGGAAGAAAGAATACCTGTCTTCGGATTGATCTTCACATTTATAGACAAAAGATTACACGGTCCATACGACCTGGATATTGGCAAAAGGTCCCTCTACTCGGCGATCCAAGGATTCCTGAAACTTTCATGCTTGGCTGATATATTCAAGATCCTGCAAAAAGGCGGATATAGAATATTCGTCACTTCGGATCATGGAAACATTGTCGCTTCAGGCAATGGAGTGAAAGATTCGAAGAACCTGTTGGAAATCCAAGGAAAGAGATGCTTGGTCTATGATAGGAAGATCATTGCAGAGGGAAGGCAGAAAGAGGCCGATGTGACTCTTCTTTCTTCACGCTTTATTCCAAGAGAGCAGTATATCCTTTTCCCGAATGGAAGCTATTTCTTTGGAGCAAGCGGTTCGAAGGAGATTGTACACGGTGGCATTTCAATCGAGGAGATGGTTGTACCTTTCGTGGAGATGATGCCATGATAGGTTTTGATAGACCACTAAAGCCCCGCTGGATATACGAGGCGCTCCAACTCTGGAGACCCAACACGAGGCTCAAGGAGTTTTATTCGGATTTCAACCAAATAGCCCATGAGCTTTCTGGCAGAGAAGGCAAACGCAAAGTGAGAACGGTTCTATTCAGATATTTCTTCGACTTTGAGGGTCACGCTCCAAATCAAATCACAACACAGAAGTCATTTCTCGCTCTTGTGAGCCGGCAAGGCTCCCTCGACGAGCTAAAACCTGTGTATTTGATAGTTCTGCTAGATCGATCAGAGACTACGCGAAAAATCCTAGATAACATACTGAGACTCTTTCCTTTCGGGAAATCAATATCCACTGAACAACTCATTGACAAAACAGTGAAACTTCATGGTGAACGCGACGTTGTCAAGAGATCAACACGCTCATTTCTTATGACGCTGGTACATTTCGGCATCCTCCGTAGAAATGGAAACGACTATGAGTGGGTGAACAAACTCGCTTGCTCGCCTAAAGGCATGGCTTACGCTCTCATTTCCTATTGTTCAGATGAGAGGCGAGTTGAAATCGAACTCAGAGAAATCAGGCAAGAAATGCGTTTTCGTCTCTTGGATCAGAGCTGTCTAGAAGACTGTGCCAAGAAATATAACGGAACTCTATGGTCTTTTATAAGAAGACCTGGAACAGCCAAAATAATGCTTAATCAAGACTCAATGCAAAAGATCGCCTCAATCTGAAGAATCTTGAACGGACTCTGCCACGTCGCATGATTGAACGCACTCTCTTAGTGGTCAATTCTCATTCATAAGAACCATCGTGCAACAGGTCTTTGAGCTTCTCCAATATTCTCTCGTTTCTTTCTGCGTGTGCAAAAATGTAGAAAGATTATAGTGCTAAAGCCTCAGTTTGCAGCAAGAAAATGGTAAACCCTAGTTTGCAACAAAGCTCATCTACGCAACAGAACCAGATACTAAAAGTTGTCAGAATCTCCAGTCAAGGAAACCATGCATATCGAAAGCAGACCTTTCTCTGTGGGGGCACTCCTACACTCCACCACTATTCTGTCTCTAGGCTGTCTGTTCTTCATCATGAATTCAAGGCTTCCAAGCACTGTGTCTAGAGCAACATGATTCGTCTCATCGTATTTCACTTGGACTTTCTTACCTCCTGCGACAAACCCGTTTCTTGCTGAGACGCTTGAAGGAGTTTGAGTTTTCATTCTAAAACCTCCGCATAAATCAATGTTTACTAGCTTTTACTATTTGTTCTGTATCTTACTAGCCGAACGTTTATATAACATTTGTCGTTACAATAAATTACTACTAGGCTAGGTATAAGATATGCCAAAAGAGGGGTTTAAAGTAGTCACGGTAAGAGAAAAGGCGTACCGGTTAGCGAAGAGAATAGCTGAGGACGATGGGAAAAGTCTTACCGATATTGTGAGCCAAGCTGTAGAAGAGTATGGAGATGCGCGGGGAACACTGCATAGGCAGGTTCTGGAAATACTTAATTTTCTAAGAAGACAACAAGCTGCTACAGACTCAAAAATCAAGGTAAATCAGACGGATTTTTCAGGGAATCGGTAGCTGGAATATAGAACAAAAAACCAAAACCAAAATAAACCGAAATATCCTTCTCTTATTTGGTAAAGAAGTGAGTTTGAACTCTCTGTGGGAGATAAATAAGAATGAGTGAGATGGGAATTCGTGAGAGAGTTACTAACATATTATTGCTGTTGTATTTGATAGAACAAGCAAACGCAAAAGGAAAAGTTGAAGACGAACTGAAGCTGCAAAAACTCGTTTTCTTGGCTCAAAATGAGTTCGTAAAAAGAAGACTAAAAGCATTTAGCTACAATTTCTTCAGATGGAGAAAAGGACCTTTCAGCAAGAATTTGCGCATTGATTTGATCACTGTGCTTCAATCTAACTTTGTTAAAGAGGAATCAAACAGAATAGAGCTTACAGACAAAGCGAGAGAAGTTTTGGAAAATTGCTCCGAGCTATTTACTGAAAACAAGCATTTTCTAAAATGGATCGACAGTATTGCTGACAAGTATTCAAAATATCCCTCAGATGACATCAAGGAATTTGTTTACAGCTTGCAGGTCATGGTTCCCAAAGTAAGACGAATCATGGCCATACAGGATATCTCTCCTAGTCAGCTGATTCTCTTCAAAACTTCGGACAAGAAAGCACGCGGGATTTTCCGTATCGATGAATCTTGGTTAGCCACTCTAGAATTAACCTTCGACAAGGAGGCACGCGAGTCCTTGGCAAGAGCAGCCGATGATGCCGCTGAAGGCAGAGCTTATGAGCTCAACGTATGAGATAATTCAACTTCACACTTTTTTGAAAAACCTCAAAGACTTTGATAAATCAAGCCAAGCAAAAATAGTTGAAAGAGTAAAAGACTGGTTGGGCACTGCACCTGACCGTTTTCCAATGTTAAAAGGAGCCATCCCACTATTTGGCAAGAAACTTTTTGGATTGAGACATATTAAGACTGGAGTTAGGGGCCATCGAGGAGGAGCCTACGTTTTATACCGAATCTGTGAAGAGTGTCTTAATTATGAATACTGGAAGAAAAGCAATGTCAGATGCGAGTTCTGCGATTCCGGCAAGCCAAAAAGAGTTGTACTGTTTGACGTACAACCCAGAAGTTTTGACTATGGCAGATAGTTTCCGGCTGGCAAACTGTAGTCTGCACTGACTTCGCTTGGAATAATCGATAATGCTTAAATTCGATTGTTCAGAAGAATGATCCATTGGGTTAGCTTTTGACTAGGGTTGTTTGTCCGCGTTGCGGTAAAGAAATGTGCCTGAAAGAATCCAGTTTTGAGTGTACATCTTGCCAAGCACATGTTTCTAAGTTCCATGTGAATTCAGAGAACTCGATAATGGAAATTGTTGGGACCGAGAAAGTAGTGTATCGTAATGAGTTTAGATATCGCTTGGAGAAGCAATACTATCACACAGTTACAGATTATTCAGTACGACGGCTTGAGGAGGGAAAAGCCTATAATGAGGGATTGAAACTTGTTAGAACCGCGTTGCCCGGCAGAAGATCTACTGCCCAAAGAACTCCGAATGTTTTTTACAGATTTGAGGACGCCGATTATACATCTCTCATACCGATTATGAAGAAGAAGTTGGAACTCTCAACGTTTGTTAGCGAGTTGGCAACCTCGGCAGGATTTCATGCTCAATATTTATGGCGAGATGCCTTCACTGATTTGGGATTTACTATTGAGAAGGAGGATGCTAATGATTTTGGCGGGAAGAAAGCAACAGTAGGTGGCGATATCGACTTTATTGCAAAGAAAGACGGTTTAGTTTTTGGTGTTGAAGTCAAAAATAGCCTTGAGTACCCTGATGACCTCTCAAGAAAAGTGCAGATTGCAATTGAATTGGGAACTATACCTGTTGTCGTTGTTCGTCGCGTTACTTGGGATGTGTATGGAAATTTGAAGAAGTATGGTGTACTTGCCAAGATTTATGAAACTTCCATTATGCCTGGATCATATGCGGCTGTTGTGGATGATTGCAAGAAAATCTTGGGAATGCCCCTGATCGCATTGGATAGTATTTCCAGAGGTTCTAAGGCACATCTTGAAGAGAAGGTTTTAGCGAATGCTTATGAGTGCCCACAGGAGTTTGAGCGACGTAATAGTGAGTACTTGAGTGCTGTGAGGGGCTATAGGAGAAAGATTCAAGCTCTTGATAAGGAATTGAGGTTTGTTTGATTTTCTTTTCGTGCTTACTTCTGGGAATTTGGTTGTTTTTGGCTTGTTGCTCGTATCTCTCGCTTTGGTCTATTACAATATAACCTTCGAGTGTGCTAGCTGGTCTCGACAACTAGATAATCTTTCAAGCGCATTTTTCTATCTGAATTGCCAAAATTCTAGCCAAGAAAACAACCAAAATCCCCTTTTTGAGAACTATAAGAGTCCCACTTTGATAGACTTCCCCATTTTGCACCCTTTTGGCTGGAAAATTATATATCTTGCCCGGAAGCTTGTCGAACGCTCCGCAAGCGGCTGGTGGATAACTAAAATTGGAGAGACAAAGATTGGAGATAAAGAGAATTTAACAGTCGAGTCCGCATATTTCTAAGGTTTGTTTCTTACAGTCTCCAGTTGGTCGTTTGAATAAGCCAGCTCGTTCCAAACTTTCCGCATTACTTGCCTTAATCAAAGCTTCTAAATAACTGGAAAGCTCTCCTATACGCCATTCATTCTTCTCAAGCTTCTCCTTCAACTCTTTGATCTCCCGTTGTAAATCCACAAAATCGTGTTTGGCTTGTTGAGCTATTTCAACGATTCTCGTTGCTTTTTGTCCAAATTCGCCAGTATCTATGTGTGCCGAACCAGAAACGTATATTCTGTCAGTAGAGTATACGATAATATCAATGAATTTCTTGTCGGGAAGTTTGATTCGCTTATGCAGTGAGACATATTCTCCGTTATCCTCAACGTCAAAAGCACCAAACTCGTTTTCAAGAAGTGTCTCGTATCTCTTAATGGAGTCACTTGAGGAAATGCCCGTAA
>Ga0315282_10007374_pt1 | contig 18081 bp, 20 predicted proteins | sample YL17G07_20_MG_FD_203693 | JGI IMG/M metagenome (GOLD analysis project Ga0315282, IMG submission 203693) | Sediment microbial communities from Yellowstone Lake, YNP, Wyoming, USA - YL17G07_20 | ecosystem: Environmental > Aquatic > Freshwater > Lake > Sediment | place: USA: Wyoming | collected...
TGGTGCTCCGGGCGGGAGTCTCGTAGCGTTTGATCGCTACTTCGAATTCGCGAACCTAGAAGCTTTTCCTAGGTTTCCCGCGATCAGCGACTCGATTGGCCTTCGCGTCTAAGGCGAATAAGGCCGCTATGCTTAACCGGGCTACATTCGGCAGAAGATGTTCTTCCACCGGAGCCCTTGGCTGCCCGGAGCACCCTGAGGAACTGTCCGTCTGCTAAAAAACGTTTCCCGTATGAGTTGATCTTTCGATCACTTGTAGACGATGTCGCCAGGTCGAACTCGATCCTTGACCTTCATTCCGATGGCTTTTCCCGCTTCCGCTGTCTGGATGTTCATGTGCTCGATCTGCATCGAGTCTACTGTCTGCTCGAAGTTTGTGGTGTCGCCTTTGATCAGGATCGTGTCTCCTACGTTGAGTTGGGCGGTTAGCTGTATTACGGCGACATTGATCTTGGAGTAGAAGTTTGTTACTTTTCCTACCTCCATCTTGCCCTCTGCCATACAACCACCTTGATCATCACCATTTCATAACGAAGGTTCTGCTTTTTACACTATCGCTTTACGCGGAAATCCTTGAACTCTCCTATCCATTTCTCTTCGCGAAGTTCGACATTCGCGATGTGTGCGCTTGGCGGCCCTTTTCTGCAGAAGGCAATCATTCGGTCCACTGCGGCATCCTCACCTTCGAACATGGCTTCGACTCTGCCATCGGGAAGGTTTCTAACCCATCCCGTGACACCGAGCTCCATCGCCTGCTCACTTGTGTGATGCCGGAAGAAGACTCCTTGAACCGTACCTGACACGTAGACACGAACGCGCCTCATTTCACCTCAGCTCTCTTTGCTCGAAACTGGAGGTGCGTAAACTTCTAGTTTGCGGGCTAGCAGTAATGCGGGAAAGAGTCGACCCATCCGTGTCTTGGTGGAAACCTCGTTGATTCGTCTAGTTGTCTTCGATGCGGACGGCACGTTGTGGGATCGAAGCGACATCTCGTCCCTGAATCCACCATTCTCGAAGCTGGAGGAGAATCTGCTAGTTGATCAGAATGGAGTCACGATCCGACTCTTCTCGGGAACCAAGGAGGTACTGAAGGAACTCACTGCTAGAGGCATAGTCGTTTCGATGGCAAGCTGGAACAGGCCTGAGCCAGTCTTTGAGGCATTAAGGAGATTCGGCATAAAGGAGTTCTTCACACATCCCAAAGTGGAGTATCACCCGAACAAGCATGAGATGATCAAGAGACTTCTCGCTGATCTGGCCGCTGAGGGAAGAGCCGTGAGGCCTGAGGAGATTCTGTATGTGGACGACAGCATACGGCACATTGAGAAAGTGAGAAAGGAGATCCGGCCTGTAGGATTTCTCCAATTTGGCGTAGACATAACCAGAATGCCTGATGTTCTTGGGCACCTCCAAGACGATTGAATGACCATTTCTTTGATGAACTCCTCAAGCAAGTCTCATGTCGAAACTGCTTATGGCAAGTGAGAGGAGGTCTCCCCATCTTAGACTCGTTTGAGTTTGAGAAATCGTTTCTTGGGCAGTTTGGGTTTCCTCGCTCTTCTAACATCAGTAGTCGCCATTCTCTTACACCAGATGGAAGAATGTTTGCAAGGAAGGAATCGTATCTCTTCTTAAAAGACTATCAATGAGGAAAGAAGTCCTAATTGACACGTGTACTGTCATTCGAAGGTGTCTACCATCGTGAACAGGCCCCCAACGGTTGGCACTAGGCTTTCCTTCACAGGTGGCCTTGGCGGCCGAAGGTTGCTGATCGCCCTTTACGCTGCCTCAGTCTTCCTGTACTGGATGTCGCTTTACCTCTACGTGCCCACATTGCCCGTCTATGCTCAAAGCAAGACAAGCAATCTGGCCTTGGTGGGCGTAATCCTCTCTATGTATGGCCTTTGGCAAGCAGTCGTTCGACTGCCTCTTGGCATCGCAGCTGACTGGTTGGGATGGCGTAAGCCCTTCATCGTTGTTGGCTTTGTTCTGGCGGGATTGGGGGCGTGGGTTATGGGCACAGCTGGCGACGCGAATGGACTGATAGCGGGCAGAGCCATTACTGGGCTTGCGGCCGCCACATGGGTCCCGCTGGTCGTTGTATTCAGCGGCCTGTTTCCACCTGAAGAGGCTGTGCGGGCCAGCGCACTATTGACATTGATCGGGTCGGTTGGCAGAATGCTTGCCACGGGCGCCACGGGCTGGCTCAACGAACTGGGAGGATACTCATTGCCCTTCTTCCTTGCGACCGGTGCAGCCGCTTTGGCAACCTTGATCGTGCTTCCAGCACATGAGAAACGCCGCTCAGTGCAACGGCCTTCGCTGCATGAGACTGGTCATTTGATTGTTCGAAGGGACGTGTTGTTGCCTTCGTTGCTCAGTGCCGTGAATCAATATGCCAACTATGCCGGCACATTTGGCTTCGTGCCAATTCTGGCGAAGCAATTGGGTGCATCGAATGTCGCGCAGAGCCTCTTGGTGGCTATGAGCATTGGCGTGGTCACGTTAGGCAATCTGATGGCAACTACGATAGTCCGAAGGATTGGGACCAGGCGTCTGGTGTACCTGAGCTTCCTGTTCATATCTGCGGGAATGGGGAGCGCAGCCCTTGCTTACTCACTTCCAATAGTTTTCCTAGCGCAGCTGTGCATTGGTCTGTCCCAAGGCATAGGTTACCCTGTGCTGATGGGCATGAGCATAGAGCATGTGGCGGACGCTGAACGTACGACGGCGATGGGACTACATCAGGCCGTGTATGCCATTGGCATGTTTGCGGGCCCGTGGCTGAGCGGTATGCTGGCCGACGCGATGGGTATTGGGCCGATGTTTGCGCTGACAGCGTTCGCCTGCTTGGTTCTTGGCCTGGTAGGGACACGAGGCCTAGCGCGTTAGGGGAGGGGGGGTCCTCACATTTTGTGGCCCATTCTCAGGATTGCATGAGAAAAAGTTGACGTGCGGCAGAGAAGGAAATAACCGCTTGGTTCATAGAGCAACTCTATTGAAGGTCAACTGGCTGCCAGTGGACCGGGCCTGGAACTATCTAGAAAGCTATGATCGACTTCACTTCCAGCTCTCTCTCATTGCCCCAACTGGATTAGACTAGGGTGGACTGATCCTCTCAAAGCGAAGCTACTGAAAGAGGGAACTGCCCAATCGTGATTCGACTAGAAGGTTGGTGGGCCCGCCCGGATTCGAACCGGGGACCTTCGCCGTCTCCTCGCGCTGGGCAGTGAGGGCGACGTCCAAACCAGACTAGACGACGGGCCCACAACGACTGAAGTCTATTTCCATGCTGATTCGCTTAAGCCTTTGCTCATGTGCGGAGAGTTTCCATTGCTAGATAAAGACTGATGGGTTATGGCTCACGTTTCGATTGTAGTGTTGACTCAGGTGACTGGATTGAGAGCCTCTTATTCAGAGATACAGCCGCATTTCAGTTGTGGGTTTGAATCCTAGTGACTCAAAAAGGCGTTTGCTCTCTGGCTCAGCGTGTAACGCAACGATTCTAAAGCGGTTCTCTCTACACCATTCTATGATTGTGAGAAGAATCGCTTTCGCCAGGCCTCGGCGTCTGTGCTCAGGCTTAGTATAGACGCTGTGTATGTGTGCCTGCCGCAGGGTAAAGTCGTAGGGAAGAGGAGGCCAATGATGGATCAATACACAGCCCCCTGCGACCACGGAACCATCCTTGGTCTCCACAAGCCACCCCTTCAATATCTCTGACTGCATCGTTTCCCGCAAATACTCCAAGTAGGCCTCATCCATATTGTCAAGCAATCCCTCATTCTTGATGGCCATCGTTTCAATGAAGATGGCTCTTCGCATGTGGATGAGCGTTGGAATGTCCTCCAATGTTGCCTCACGAATCTTATAACCATCGAAGGTCTTGGTTTGGCTCAACGTCTGTTTCTCCGTCCGAAAGGTGCGACTGAACCAGTTCTTTGGAGTCTAGAGTCCAATAGCATATAGATGGTTGCGTCACGTCTAAGCGAATAACTCATAATGTCTGGAGACGGATTTCCAAATTGGTGAATGGGCCGCCTCTATCCGTTCTCGGAGCATTTGATCCAGGTTCATCTGGCTTTCGCCAACTCCTTCAGCAAAGGAATCTCCTCAAGCATTTGATCAGTGACTTCATCCCAGTAGATTCCTTTCGGCTCAGGCCGCTTCCTGCGTATGTTGATGATTCTGGTGGGCGTCACAATCTTATCCACCGTCAGGTCATGCTCTTCGGCCGGCACCTCCTCGACCACTTGGAGGTCGTGAACCGTAGTCACAATCTGCGCACTCTGATCTACTAACCGCAGCTCCCGAAGAATTCCATATTCTATCTCGCTGTATCCGCCGCCTTTCCCCACTCTCACGCCACTCTCTGAGACAGCAACAGAACCAGTGACTATCAAGTCAACCCTCGGCAAAGCTCCGAGGCCCACTGGCCTTCCATATTCCCACGCGCCTCTTATCGTCGCTGCAAAACTCGCGTCGATCCCCGGATTATTGACTGGATCAACCAGAAGAAACCCCTTCCTGAGTCGGGGAGTTGGAACAAGAAGCCTCTTTCCCTGCCTCAACACAATCTCTCTCACAGGTCGCTGAGGAGCATCCGGGCTGACCTTCACAACCCTTGCGTCCGAAAAGATCGTGAGTTCCCTCAGCTTCGCAGCCGCTTCCTCGGCGCTCTCAAAGTTCGGGATCCTTCCAAAAATAGGCTTTGGGAAGCGTGCCACGCTTGCTTTCTCCATCAGTGACCAGACATGTTTCCTTATCTCCTGCTTCGTCGCCGACAACCCCATACTATCCTTCCAGTTAATTTCAATCACTTCCGTTCGGTTCGAATCGTGACGATACTTGCACTGCTCACAATCACTATGATAGACGAACTTGAACGAAGGCCTCCAAACGGATATCGTTGACATCGAAGAGGAAAGAGATGCGGGAACGCAACTGATCGATCTACATCAGGTTCAGGGCGTGAAGTTGTCGCCTCTCCTGCAAATGAGTCGCTGCTGACTCTTACAGGCGATCACTCGAAAGGGCCTTCTGATTCAACGGTGTTCCTGTGAAGAAGAGAGGGATCTCCTTCTCAGAATGAGGAACCCAGCGATGAACAGAGAGCAGAGAATCAATGGAGTGAAGCCCTCGGTCTGATTCGTAGTTGCTGGTGCCATGGCTGCTACTCCTGCCGGCGGGGATGTGAGAGTTGTCCGAATCGTCTGAGTGTAGGTTGAGGGGATTGTCGCTGTGGTGACGGCTGTCGTCGTAACGGTCAGGGTCTGGTTGTAGCCGGTCCAGAGAGTCAAGGTCTGCGTCGTGTAGAAAAGCAAGCCAAAGGTTCCGGCGACAGTGACTGTCAGAAGCTTCACCTCTCCTGTGACTGTCCCCCCCAAGTACTCCTTCGTCGTTGTCGATAGGTAGGAGGAAGAGGTGGTCACGATCTTGCGGAGCGTAGCCGTAGTTGTCTCCGTTTTCACCTGATACGTACTCACTGGGATCTCACGTATCACAACATATGTCCTGAGCGACGGAAGGACGAAGATGAAGGCACCTATAGCTGCTAGAGCTATCGCGAAAACGACAATGATGAGCGCAAACCACTTCTTGCGGCTTGACAATCATACCACGATTCTACGTAGTGTAAAGGCTTATTTTATTAGCCTATTGCCCAATTTCCATGCAATTCGGATCAGAGAAGCAGGTTTCATCATCAAGAAAAAGAAAGATATATCTTGTTCAAGTCCTTTCATGGAGCGGCGCCGCAGGAGTCATTGAGACATGCCCATAACAGATGTTGCGAAGAAGCAACTCGCGCAGAAGCACAGGCTATTCTACAAGATCTGCCGGACCTGCGGGGTTCGTAACTCGGCTGCCGCCTACCGATGTCGAAAGTGTCGTGGCAGCAGCCTAAGATGGAAGAAGAGAGAGCTAGGCGCCAAGTAGATCCTTTACGGCGTTAGACGCCATCTGTCCCTCGGGAACAAGGTAACCTCGCGTATGTTCTCTATTCCCAGCAGAGCCATCAGCAGTCTTTCCAGTCCGAAGGCCCATCCCGCGTGAGGAGGCATACCATAGTCGAAGGCTTTGAGATGATCCTCGAACGCCTTCGGGTCAAGCCCCTTCTCCCTCAACCTCTCGACAAGCTGCTCCTTTCGGTCTATACGCGAGCCGCCTGACGCAATCTCAACCCACTCATACATGAAATCGAAACCGTAACTCAGCTCCGGCCTGTCTTCTCTGGGTTTGATGTAGAACGCCTTAGCCTTCGTAGGCCAATCCACAATGAAGTAGAACTCCTTTTGGTGATCTTCTTGAAGGACACGATAAGCTGGCGTGGGAATGTCCTCACCCCAAGAGAGCTCTGATCCCCGTTTATTCAGCTCTTGAAGGATTTCGTCATACGTGTACCGCTTCAGTGGAAGTGACGGAACTGGGAGGCTGACATTTAGTTGCTTCAACTCTTTTGGACAAGTGGAGTTCACGTGAGTGACAATCTCGTAGGTTAGCTCTTCCAGAATCTTCATCACATCTTCCGAGTCAACGAAAGCCTGTTCAATGTCAACTGAAGTGAACTCGTTAGTGTGCCTCCTCGTGTCATGCTCTTCAGCTCTGAAGAACGGCCCAATCTCGTAAACCTTCTCAAAGACCGTCACCAGCTGTTCCTTGTAGAGTTGGGGGCTTTGTGCCAGGTACGCCTTTCTCTCGAAGTAGTCAACCGGAAAGAGCGCGGCGCCTCCCTCTGTAGCACTCACAATAAGCCGCGGAGTAAGAATCTCGACAAATCCGCGTCTGCGAAAGAACTCTCTTGCAGCTATGAGAACTTCATTCCTCACCTTGAAGGTGGCCGAAGGCTCTGGCCTACGCAGGTCAAGTATCCTTGCGTTCAGGCGAACATCAATATCAGCTGGGACTCGCCCCGTGGGGTCCAGTGGAAGTGGATAGATGACTTCTCCTAGGATCTTCACTTCGATAGGTATGACCTCGACGCCTCGTGGCGCGGCTTTCTCTGCGTGCACAGTACCCTTGACCCCGACAGCATACTCTTTTCCTATCTTCGAGATCTTCTCCAGAAGCTCCTTCGAGACCTTTGTCTTCGGAACAGTGACTTGGACCAATCCGCTCTTGTCTCTAATGGTCATGAAGAGTATCTTTCCGAGATCTCGAAGGTCTTGGACCCACCCGAAGAGTATGACCTCTCGTCCGTCAAGTTCTGGAGCTATCTCGGTTGAGTAATGCGTTCTTCTCCAGTCGCCTATTCCGTCAACCTTCAAGCCCTTTACCCTCAACGATCATTTCCGGATGAGAGCTGCCAAGAGCTGCGCTACATCTGTGGGTTTCTCTGCAACACTCACGCCAGCGTTTCTCAGTGCTTCGATCTTGCTGTCAGCGGTCCCTGTCTTGCCGGAGACTATTGCGCCTGCATGTCCCATTCTCTTCCCAGGTGGAGCAGTTCGTCCTGCAATGTATGCTGCCACAGGTTTAGGATAGGAAGTCTTCTTGATGTACTCGGCGGCCTGCTCCTCAGCGTTTCCCCCAATCTCCCCTATCAACGCCACCGCCTTCGTATCCTTGTCTGCTCGAAACATCTCCAGCAGATCGATGAAGCTAAGGCCCACAATCGGATCTCCTCCGATCCCAACGCAAGTGGTCTCACCGAGCCCAGACTTCGTCAGTCCGGCGGCGATCTCATATGTCAGAGTTCCGCTACGCGACACCAACCCAACAACTCCCTTCGCAAAGACCTGGGCGGGCATGATTCCCAGCTTGCATTCTCCAGGAGTTATTATGCCAGGAGTATTCGGCCCGATCAGCGTGATTTTTTTCTCACGTACCGTGGCCACGATCTCCATCGTGTCTCTTACAGGGATCCCTTCGGTGATCATAATGATGGGGTTGAGGCCTGCGTCGATGGCTTCGAAAGCTGCTTCCTTGGCAAAGGGCGCTGGAACGAATATTATCGAGGCGTTTGCTTCGTGCAGCTCGACAGCCTCGCGGACCGCATCGTAGACATGGACACCGTGTACATCGGTTCCACCTTTACCAGGAGTGACTCCTGCAACTATCTTCGTTCCACAGTCCAGCATAAACTTAGTATGGAACGCGCCCTGCGAGCCTGTAATACCTTGAACCACTGCCCGCGTGTTCTTTTCTACAAGGATTGCCATCTGGCTCACCTTCCGGCTCTAGCCACAGTCTCCTTCGCTCCTTCCTCCATGCTGTCCAAGAAGGAGATTCCCGCCTCTTCGAGTATTCTTCGTCCCTCCTCCTCGTTCGTTCCAACCATACGAATGACTATGGGTATCTTGATTCCGGACTTGTCCCTTGTCGCTACGATTCCTTTGGCAACATCATCGCACCGTGTTATTCCTGCAAGAACATTGATGAAGAGCGCCTTAGTTCGCTCATTCGAGAGAACAATCTCCAGCGCTGCTTCGATTCTATCAGTTGTGGCTCCTCCTGCGCCAGCATCACAGAAATTCGCTGGCTTTCCACCATAGTAATTGATCATGTCCAGTGTCGCCATCACCAGACCAGCACCATTCCCTATCACCCCAATGTTCCCGTCAAGTTCCACGTACGCGAGGCCCTTTTCGCGAGCCTTAAGCTCCAGAGGCGTAAGATCTGCTACGCCTTGTTTGACTCTATCTTGAAACTCCGCATGTCTGAACAATGAGTTGTCATCGATCAAAGCTCTGAAGTCCGCCGCTATGAAAAAGCCCTGCTCCGTCTCGATGAGTGGGTTTGACTCAAGGAGCTCGCAGTCATACGTGACACACATCCTGTAGATTTTCGAGATGATCGTGGCAAGATCTACGAGTTGCTTTCCAGAGAACCCTAGCTTGTAGGCCACGAATCTTGCCTCGTGATCTCTCAGGCCTCGCAGCGGATTCGCATCCAGCCTCACAATCTTCTCAGGTGACTTTGAGGCAACTTCCTCTATGTCGATGCCTCCCTCGGTTGACGCCAGAATGGTGTAGCATCCTGCGGTTCTGTTCACGGTTACGCCAACATAGAGTTCTCTCTTTGCTACCACAGCTTCCTCGACGAGGAGTTTCTTCACGGGTTCTCCCCGGATCTGCATCCCGAGCAGTTCCTTCGCCACGTCACGGGCCTCCTGAGGGGTTGAGGCGAACTTTATTCCACCAGCTTTCTTCCTTCCAGCGACGAGAACTTGAGACTTCACGATCGACCGTTTTCCCAAATTGTCAAACGCTTTCTTCGCCTCATCAGGTGTAGAGACCACGTATCCCTTCGGAACGGGCAAAGCGGAATTCTGTGCGATTGATTTTGCTTCGTACTCGAAGAGTTTCACGTTTGCGCTCATCTCAAGCTAAGTCTGAATCTTTGATTATGGCCTTTTCTCACTCTTTTAAGCCTCACACCGTCAAAACTCACCGCAATGCATTTATTATTGGTTCAGAGGTTACGTTCCGCGGAACCAGCGATATCTAGCACCGCAAAGGAGGAAAATGACATGTCAGAAGCAACAGCAGTGTTCATTGGACAAAAGCCAGTGATGAACTACGTCTTGGCTTGCATAACCTTGCTACAAGGAGGAGCCGGCGAAATCACTGTGAAGGCAAGAGGACGAGCGATAAGTCGAGCAGTTGACGTCGTCGAGATACTTCGAAGACGCTTCATGCCCGACGTAAAGGTCGGTCCGATAACAATTGGCACAGTACAACTGCCTTCAAGAGAGCAAGGTGGAGCGCCATCCAATGTAAGCACTATGGAAATGGTGCTAAAGAAGTAGACCATCAACCCATAGTCAGCTCCATTCCCCTCCATTTTTTATGGGAGGTCAAAGGTTGGTAAGAACAGAACTATGTAGCTTCTGTGTGAAGAGCGGCATACTATGCCCTAGGTGCCAGGAGAGACTAGAGAAGGGACGGGTCACCCAACTCGACCTCAAAGTTATTCGGCTCCTTTCTGAGCTTGAGAAGAAGCATCCAATCTTACAAGAAGTCCACTTCCACAAAGCCGTCGAAGTAGGAGAGACCCTGGTGATCATGGTCGACAGACATGACATTGGGAAGATCGTCGGCCAAGAAGGAAACATCGTGAGAGGCATCAGCGAACTTGCTGATGGAAAGAAGATCAAGGTCATGGGATACGGTGGAGACGACAGACGATTCTTGGAAGAGCTGCTGTCACCCCTCTCCATCCTCACGATCAACACGATTTGGCTACCAGACGGCAGCACCGAGACGAAGACTATTCTTCAGGGAAGAACGCCGAGGCACATGCCCGTGGACTTGGAGGCTGCCAGGCAATTGGCGAAGGAGATTCAGGGGCTCACCTTGCGCATAGAATTCGAGAGACAGTAAGATCGTCCATCGTGAACGTTCGAACGTTTTTATCGGTGATGCCGTCCTAGCAGAGAACGGAGACGGGAAATTCTCGATGGCCAAGCTAACATTCTACGGTGGAATCGGAGAGATAGGCGGCAATAAGATTCTGCTCGAAGATCGAGACACGAGAATTCTGATTGACTTTGGCATGAGCTTTGCAGACAGAAGAAGGTTCTACGCGGATCCTTGGCTTTCCCCTAGGAATGAGAGGGAGCTTCTGGAGCTTGGAATCTTGCCGCCATTGGAGGGGGCCTACAAGTTCGATGAGAAGGAACCGACCATTGATGCGGTTCTGCTTTCACATTCCCACGCGGATCACGCCATGTACACATCCTTCATCAACAGAAAGATACCCGTCTACTGTGGGGAAACAACAAAAGTCATACTTGAGGGGCTTGCTGAGACAAGAACTCGGGATTTCGAGACCGACATCACAGGCCTGGACTTTCATACATTTCGTACCGGAACCAAGATCCAAATTAGAGATCTTGAGGTCGAACCGTACCATGTGGATCACAGCACTCCCGGCGCATATGGGTATGTCATATACACCTCTGAAGGCGCGGTCATCTATACGGGGGACCTCAGAACCCACGGCTCCAGACCTGAATTGACGAGAGACTTCGTGGAGGCATCCAGAAAGGCGCAGCCCATTCTGATGGTGTCCGAAGGGACGAACATAATCGGAGGAGACGTGTCCAACGAACCCGAAGTCAAGGCAAAAGTCAGTAAAGTGGTTGCGGGAACGGATAGACTTGTCTTGGCAGACTTCTCATACACCGACACAGACAGGTTGAAGACTTTTCATGATGTGGCAAAGCATCATGACCGGGTTCTAGCCATCTCTCTGAAGCAAGCGCATCTACTGTGCAAGCTGCGGTCAGACAGGAAGCTCACGATACCTGACGTAGCTTCTGACGAACACATCGTGATCTATCAGAGAAAGAAGAAGAGATACTATGATTGGGAGGAGGAGTTGCTCTGCTTTGGCAACTCGAGAGATGCCTCAGAAGTGAAGAAGAAGCAGGGCCGCGTTCTCCTTGTATGCTCGTTTCCAAGAATGGGCGAACTTGTCGAGATCGACCCGGAGCCAGGAAGCAACTTCGTTCTGTCCACCTCAGAGCCCTTCAACGAGGAGAGAGAAATTGAATTTGACAAGTTCAAGAACTGGCTTGATCATTTTGGACTTCCAATGTATCACATCCATAGCTCTGGCCATGTAATGCCGAATGAACTTAAACGAATCATCTCACGGATACGTCCTAGGACCGTTCTGCCAATACACACGGAGTATCCCGCCCTCTTTGCGAGATTCATGGAGAATGTCGCGAAGATTGAACTCGCCAACAAGTTCAGGCCTTACCAAGTGTCAAGGTAGGAGCGAGGAGAAAACGGAACAAACAAGAGACAAGGCGGCTCTCGGTTTTCGGAGAGAAGTCTCAAGTATCCTCTCTTCAAAGTCTATCTCAGTTATTTCTCCAAAAGCGTCTTCAACGTGAAGCCAACGTCCGATGGAGAAGATACGATCGACCTTCCTGTCGCTAAGGCCATTCAGTATTTGCCTTGTCAACCGTCCAATTCGGAATTCTCCTCCCAGCTTCTCCTTCCACAGGCTCTGATACTTCGACAGAAATCTTGATGAATAGTCACCAGCCTCCACCGCCTCTGCCGCCGTTTCTCCCGCGATCCTAGAACAGGTGAGACCGAAAACAACTCCTCCTCCAGTGGTAGGCTTCACTTGCGATGCAGCGTCTCCCACAACAATGAGACCATCCCCATATGTTCTAGACAGCGGCCCACCTAGCGGAATGGGATGGAACGAGACATCGCCCAGTGGGTTCTGGATCTTCTTGGATGCCACAGGATGCTTTGTGCAGAAACGTTCGAGGAGAGTCCTCGGGTTCCCTCGATCTGTCGCCAGTCCGACCTTGGCATTCCCATCTTGTGTTGGAATGATCCAGGCAAAGAATCCGGGGGCATAATCGTTTCCCAAGTATATCTCTACTGACTCTGGCGCCACATCCGTGGCCCTTGAAGAGTATCCTTGTACGCCTGTGACAATTGCTGATTCTCTCCAATCTAGGAAATGTGACCTCCTCAGCAAACCGGCTGCGGTACCTTCCGCGTCGATGACGACCTTCGCCTTAACCTTCGCCTCCTCGCTTCCTCCAGTGACTATTCCTTGAACGCGATTTGAACAGACGAGGAGAGAACTTGCCGAGACGCCTTTGAGGTATGAGGCTCCCGCACGTTCGGCCAGCTCTGCCAAGTATTGATCGAATAGGACTCTATTGATGACGTATGTGACTGGTTTCTTGCAGTCGATGCAAAGCTCTCTGCCAGAGGGAGAGTAGAACTTTGCCATTCTGATTTTGTTCTCGATCATGTTGCTGGGGATCTCGATTCCAAGAGTCTTCAAGCCGTGAATGCTGATGTGGCCTGCGCAATGTGACGGCGTACCGATTTCTGTATGTTCCTCCACAACGCAGACCTCTACGCCTTGCCTAGCCGCTGCAAGCGCGGAAAATGATCCGCATGGTCCTCCTCCCACAACGACAATGTCAACGCTCTCTCTCAAGGCAGTCACATGCTTCCCAAGATCAACTGTTCTGAATCTCTCAGCCACGTTCTGTGTGAAACGTAAACCTTTATTCCACATGTAATTTGCTACTACTGCTACATAAGGAAGGATTCAGATGCACGACAAAGTTCGATTGATACAGTACGGTGTTGGACCGATCGGGGCCAGCATTGTCAAGCTCGTGCTTCAGAAAGAAGGATTCGAATACGTTGGCGCCATCGACATTGATCCAAACAAAACGGGAAAGGATCTCGGCGAGGTTGCTGGAGTCGACAAGAAACTCGGAGTCCCTATTTCAAGCGACGCCAAGAAGGTTCTAAGAGACACGAAAGCAGACTTAGTGATCCACACAACTGCCTCATTCCTCAAAGACATCCGCCAGCAGATCACAGATGTGATCGACGCCGGACTCGACATGGTTTCAACATCTGAAGAACTCACCTTTCCATTCCGAAAGATCCCAGAAATAGCAAAAGAGATCGATGATCTTGCGAAGAAGAAGGGCGTTACGATACTCGCGACTGGAGTAAACCCTGGCTTCCTCATGGATACATTGCCTCTGACCTTGTCTGGAGTATGCCAAGACGTGAAGAGCGTAAAGGTCACAAGGATCATGGATGCATCGATTCGAAGACTTCCATTCCAAAAGAAAATCGGTGCAGGCATGACCGTTGACGAGTTCAATAAGGCGGTGGCTGGAGGACGAATGGGACACATAGGGCTACCGGAGTCGATCGCAATGATCGCGGCAGGAGTCGGCTGGAAACTCGACGACATCCAGCAGACAATAGAACCAAAGGTTGCGGACAAACCTTTGAAAACTCAGTATTTCAGTGTGAATAAGGGCCAAGTCGCAGGCCTCCATCAAGTCGGAAAGGGCATCATGAATGGAAAGGAAGTCATAACACTTGATTTCTGGGCGTACGTCGGGGCTCCTGAAAACAGAGACTCGACCCTCATCGAAGGAACGCCGAACGTTGACCTCACAATAAAGGGTGGAGTTCACGGAGACTTGGCAACAGCAGCAATGGTGGTCAACTCAATCGCCAACACAATCAATGGCCAGCCAGGACTCATGACAATGAAGGACCTGGCGATGCCTCGCGTTCTTCTTGGAAATATCGCGAAGCTTACCGCAAGCTGACCTCCTATCCCTTTTCGAGAATCCTCGGGTCAAATCAGGGAAGGAATAAATACGCGATTCACTGTCCGTGTGTGGCCACAAGGTGCTTTGGTTGAGTGAAGCCAAAACCGTCAAGATGCCTACCTGCAACTGGTGCGGAAGAATGATCCTGCCAGGAGAGGGGGCAGTACATTTCTCATGCCCTGAGTGCGGTGAGGTAACCATCTGGCGATGTGAGAAATGTAGATTGTTTGGCAGACAATACAAGTGCCCGAAGTGCGGATTTACTGGTCCCTAGGCTGTGAACTCATGGCAAGAGTCTTGGCGCAAATGAAGGTCTTTCCATCAGAAGTGGGCATCGACCTGAAGAAACTACAGGATCAGCTGAGGAGCGGCCTCCCGGCAGACGCAACCATCCTTAAGGTTCAGGAGGAACCGGTCGCCTTCGGATTAGTCGTTCTCATCGTCACAATCTCTATGGCTGAGAAGGATGGCATGATTGATGAAGTGGAGAAGGCCCTTGCCTCAACCCCCAATGTGGGTGAGGTACAGACGATCGCTGTAAGTAGATCCTAGCCCATCAAACGCCTACAAGCCAACTCATCTTCTCTTCTGTAACTCCACCGGAATTACCGGAGCATCCTTTCTGCGGACAGCGGAACTGGCTGATCGCAGATTCTCTTGCAGCGATATGACGTTACCCAAAGTAACATTTATTAAGCTCGCCTGTTACCTTGAGTAACAGACGTGAAGATATGTGACGCTTGAGAGAGCCAAGCACCGAAGAAATCGAGTCATAGACGTTCCTCCCGACTACAAGGAGCTGGAGAAGATGTTCGAGGAGGCATTCGAGCTACTCGATGTCTTCGAGAGCACGACGCGTCTGAAAATGCTGCTATCGATGTACAAGGAACCCTGCGACAAGTCATATCTAAGACGTCTCGTCAACCCTAAACTCGTCTACGAGAACCTTGCGATGCTTCAAGAGCAAATGCTCATAGAAGAGCTTTCAGATGGAAAATTCGACCTGACAGAGATGGGGAAGAGAATATTGCGGCAATACCTACAATTCCTCGAGAACCTCAGAAAAACAATGTGGGAGGACTAGAAACACTTCCATTTCAAGCGGACACATGTTGATATGTTGGAGAAGACGTGGAAGTTAGAATCGGTTCAATTTGATTGAGAGGATATGAATTGGCGAATAAAGAAGTGCAACTAAGAGTTGCCGACGCAAGACAACGCGACATCGGCCACGGGAAAGTCCGAATAGACAACAAAACGATGCAGAACCTAGAGATCTCTGCAGGGGACTTTGTGGAGATCCATGGGAAGAAGGCTACTGTGGCTGTAGCTTGGCCGGCATATGCCGAAGACCAAGGCCAGGAGATCATCCGCATGGATGGCATCGTTCGAAGAAACGCTGGTGTCGCCCTGAACGAATATGTCACGATTAAGAATGCAGAAGTCAAGGAAGCTCAGAACATAGTATTTGCACCTACAGATGTCCGCCTAAGCGTCGACGACGACTTTGTCAACTTCGTCAAGAGACGATTCATGGATATGCCGTTCCGCGAAGGCGACATGACGCTTCTCTCCATTTTCGGAAGCGCCGTCCCACTCGTCGTGGTAAGAGGGAGACCTCACGGAGCAATCAAGATCACTGAGGAAACCGCAGTCCAAGTCCTCGGAGAGCCCACTCCTGAAAAGAAAGGAATTTCGATGATCACCTATGAGGACATCGGAGGCCTCCATGAAGAGATTCAGAGAATTCGAGAGATGGTTGAGCTTCCGCTGAGGCATCCGGAGCTTTTCCAAAGACTCGGAATCGAGCCTCCACGAGGAGTCTTCCTGTTCGGCCCTCCAGGCTGCGGAAAGACATTGTTGGCGAAGGCTGTGGCCAATGAATCAGACGCCAACTTCTACGTAATCTCAGGGCCAGAGATAATGAGCAAATTCTACGGAGAGTCTGAAGCCCGACTAAGAGAGATCTTCCAAAAGGCCCATGAATCGGCGCCGAGCATCATCTTCATCGACGAAATGGATGCGATCGCGCCCAAACGAGAAGAGGTCACTGGAGAAGTTGAGAGACGTGTGGTCGCCCAACTTCTCTCACTAATGGATGGCATGGGTTCCAGAGGAAACATAATCGTGATAGGTGCAACTAACAGGCCCAACGCAATCGACCCCGCACTCAGAAGACCTGGGAGATTCGATCGAGAGATAGAGATCGGTGTCCCTGACAGAAAAGGACGATACGAGATCCTTCAGATCCACACAAGGAACATGCCTTTGGCCAAGGATGTGGATCTACAGAAACTGGCAGACTTGACCCATGGGTACACCGGGGCAGACCTGTCATCCCTTTGCCGGGAAGCAGCCATGAAGACCCTGAGACGATACCTCCCCGAGATAAACTTGGAAGAGGAGAAGATTCCGCCCGCGATCCTCGAGAAGATGGACGTAAGACTTGACGACTTCATGGCAGCCTACAGAGAGATAACTCCTACAGCCATGAGAGAGGTGTATGTAGAGATCCCCACAGTGAAGTGGGACGAAGTCGGAGGGCTGCTCGACGTTAAACAGGAACTCGTTGAGGCTGTGGATTGGCCGCTGAAGAAGCCCGAGGTCTTCAAGAGAATTGGCATCCAGCCTCCAAAAGGAATACTCCTCTATGGGCCGCCCGGATGTGGAAAGACCATGTTGGCCAGAGCGGTGTCGACAGAAAGCGAAGCAAACTTCATCTCGATCAAGGGGCCTGAGATTTTCAGTAAGTGGGTTGGAGAATCTGAGAAAGCGATCCGCGAAGTATTCAGGAAAGGAAGAACAGCAGCTCCCTCAATAATATTCTTCGATGAGCTTGACTCAGTCATTCCGAGACGCGGCATGGGATACGCTGACTCTGGAGCCACAGAGCGAGTAATAAGCCAGCTCCTAGCTGAGATGGATGGAATCGAATCCCTGCAGAACGTGGTGGTCATAGCTGCAACAAACAGGCCGGACATCCTCGACCCGGCCGCACTGAGACCGGGACGGTTTGACAGACTGATCTACGTTCCGCCACCCGACGAGAGAACACGCCTACAGATACTGAAGATACACTCGAAAGATATGCCGCTCGCAAAGGCTCTCAGCTTGGAAGAACTCGCGAGAAGAACTGCTGGATATTCAGGAGCGGACATACAGGCACTATGCCGCGAAGCAGGCATGATCTCACTGAGACATAACCTTGATGCGAAGGAAGTCACTCTAGGAGACTTCGATGAAGCCATGGAGAAGATCATGCCAAGCTTAACAGCGGACATGGAGAACGCATATCTAGGATTCTCGAAACGATCCAAGAGAGAAAGGGCCGCAGTGTCCATCACCGCTTAGAGGTGAAACAAATTGGCTAACAGCGGAACTTGGAACCCCCGTCCAATGAACTTGGTCGTCGTGGAGACATTGCAGAGGAAAGGCGCGATGGCAGATACTGAGCTTCTCTCCGAAATGAAAGACGCGTATGGAGACCTAAGCTTCAGAGAACTGAACAGAACACTTCTCAAACTTGAGGTTACAGGAATAGTCCGTGTCTCCCGCCTGATGAAGGGGAAGAGAAGAGTTGAACTAGTGGAGAAAGCAAAGAAAGAGGCGTAGAGAGAGCGACAATGAGCGAAACACAGATAGTAGATGAGCTGCTGTTGACCGCGGAGGATCTAGCGGATCGCGCAAACCAAATTGTCAAAAGGATGAGCACTCAGAGACTCAGGGTGAAACACGAAGATAAGACATTGATGGAAATCCCACTCGTCGCAGGCGTGGCTGGCGCACTCATTTCCCCTGGCCTAGCGGCATTGGCAGTCTTCAGCGCGATTCTAACCAAATGCACAATCTCAGTAGAAGACACAAAGAAATAGACTTCCGAGAAAGCGCTTAGAACCAAACTCTCTATTCTTGCTGTCTTTGAAGTCTTGGCACTCTGCCTGCGACACAGCGGCTACGTTACCCCTTTGACGTAAGGACATTGTTTTTCTGCTCTCTAGCGCAAATAC
>Ga0315282_10007375_pt1 | contig 18077 bp, 16 predicted proteins | sample YL17G07_20_MG_FD_203693 | JGI IMG/M metagenome (GOLD analysis project Ga0315282, IMG submission 203693) | Sediment microbial communities from Yellowstone Lake, YNP, Wyoming, USA - YL17G07_20 | ecosystem: Environmental > Aquatic > Freshwater > Lake > Sediment | place: USA: Wyoming | collected...
AAATATTCTGTGCACGCTTCGTCCGTTGCGAAGCGTTGTTCCAATTCCAATAATGTCCGCGGATAGTCTTCCATAGACACATATACTACATCTTGGGGTTAGTTGAGTCAAGTAAATAGCCCTCATATTGAATACAATCACTTCGGAAACTTTTACTCCTCTACGCTGCGCAGAAGGTTCGGCTCCTGGTTCAGCGCTTTAGAGAAAGCGGGACTGGAAAAGACAAGAAATCTCAACATTACGGACGAAGAGTTGTTTGAGAATCTGGAAGAGGTATGAATAAGACTGGGCAGACAGCCGAGGTTCGCGGAAATGCATAAACCGCTGTCAAAATACGGCGGCAGTTCATACCAGCGCAGATTTGGACGCTGGAGAAGGGCTCTGGAAAAGTTCATAGAATATATAAATAATGATAGACAGGAAAACACGACTGAGACGAATCAGGAGAACGCGGAATTCAGGAGACGGAGAACCAGGAGAACTGTCTCGTGGAAACTGAGATTCATTGTGATGAGAAGGGATAATTTCAGGTGCAGGTTTTGCGGCGCATCGCCGGCGATAGAGACGGGAGTATTACTTGAGGTTGACCACGTAGTGCCCTGGTCTTGCGGCGGAGAGACTGAAGCGGCGAATCTTCAGACATTGTGCTCAAAATGCAATATAGGGAAAAGCGCTATGGAGCTTCAGACACTGGACAATGAGTAATGCCGAATCTGTAAAACATCCACCACGCTTCCCGGCGTGGTGCTTCTATTTGGCGCCGAGTTCGCGCACTTTATCTTCTATGTAGAAGCGGTGGTCAGCAGAGGCGACAGCGCTGCAGAGTTCCTCAAGTTTTTTTAGCGCCGCCTCTTTGCCTTCTTTCTTCGCTATCTCGTCCACCCATCTGTCAATCACTGCGATGTGCTCGTTTGCGACTATACGGAGGGCAGTGCTATCTTTTGATTCCTGGAGCAGTCTCAATGCGCGAATGCAAACCTCAATCGCTCCCGGGTAATTGCCTTGCTGGATAGCGGATTCAGATTCTGTGATGGCCTCAAATGCTTTTCCAGGCGCTTCCTTCAGTTTCGCTATCGCCTCTTTATAGCGCTGCAAATCATCCCAATATTCGTGCGCACGAGTCCTCAGAGTCTCGGGGTAATTATCAAGAGCGGCGAGCGCTTTATCGTAGTCTGCTGTCCTTAGCGCATCATTGGCTGCTTTTTTCGCTGCACGCCACTCACTGCGGCAAATAGCGAGATAGTAGTTGTTCCAGGTATGGAGAATTTTTGTATAATCGTTCTGTATCTCAGACTCAACCGCCGTCATCGTGTTCCGCATATCCTCGCTCTCCAGTTTCTCTATAACCTGAACAATCTGAGCGGGGTCTGCTGGATTCTTTGTGGCAGCGAACTTTTTTACCTCCTCAAGCGCGTCAAGTGCTTCCTGTCTTGACTTATTCGCCCGTTCCACCGCCATACGCTCGTCTCTCTCCAATTTGCTCTCACAAGAGCAGAAAAGCCAGGCAGCCGCAACGGTCGCAAGAATCATTCTGTTTATCACTGTTCCCTCCTTTTGCAATTTCCATGCACTCTGCGTCACAGGGAGAAGAGTTTATCGTGACAGCAATATGCTGTCAATCAGAATCTGAATTATCCCCGCCGGTGAACGACGGGGCTTGTGTGCGGGAAGGAAAAGTGTATAATTTTGAAGTTACCCCGTCATAAATGGCGGGGCGTATGAGGGCGCCGGTATGGTTTATTCTCCGAAGAGCAGAGTCAGGCGAAGTATAGTAGGACTTCTGTCTGCCTGTCTGATTCTGCTTGCTCTGGGTTACACCTCTTCAATGTGGGCGGAATACTACTTTGGTCCGGAACTCGTGGTTGCGTCGCAGTTCGCGGACAACCCGCTTATCCTGGTTTGCAGAGAGAATCCCGCAATCAGTTCCAACCAGGCGTTTCACATTTTCCGCTCTTATGACGGGGTTTCCTGGAATCACCTTACCCGGCTTCCCGTGAGCGCAGGTGCTGTCGCGCTGAAGGACGACCAACTATTTGTCTTCCACAAAGAAGACTTTCCCGTTATCAGTCTGTCAGCGATAATGAGAGGCGAAGGGTTTGAGACAGCGTGGAGATATTCTGGCAGATACGAATTTTCCTGGACTCCAATAATCGCTCTCGCAGCGGGCGAGAAAATGTACCTTTACGGATACGAGGAGAGCAGTCAGCCTGGGGCGGGCGGAGTGCTGCGCGAAGCGGTCGTGGCGGGTGAGTCAGCACATCAGACAGAATTCTCCTACCCTCTGGGCTCGCTCGCAGAGATTTCCGGCTGCGTCCTGGGAAGAGAGACTTACCTCTTTTTCAGAGAGAGCGCCTCTGCACAGACTCGGTGCATCACTCTGCCAGCACCGGAACACCGGGGAGCGAAACTGATAGGAAATCCGTGCGCTTTCTCGTGCGTTTCCGATGGAAAAAGCGTGTATCTGTTCGGCTCGCCGAGGGAGAAAGAAGAGAAGCCCAGTGAGAGGCTCGTCTATTACACTTTGCGGGGCGAAGAACTCAGCGGTCCTTTTGAATGGAATCACAATCTGCGCAACATCTGGGGCACAAAACGCAAGATTGCGGAGAGTTCGGCAGCGATTCTCGGCGGCAGCATTTTTCTCTGCATTCGCGCAGGCGATGAGATAGCGGTCGCAAAATTCGGCGAAGGGGCGGGCAATTTCGCGAGAGTCGCAAGAATGCCTCTTTCAGGTCGCATCGCGCTCTGGATGTGGAGTGGCAGCATCCTGGGCATCTGCGCAGCGCTCATCCTGTTCGGCTTCCTCCTTATGCGCAGCAGAGGCACGAGAAAGAGAGTAAGAGTATCTTTTGTAGCACAGACAGCGCCGACGCTGAGGCGCTCTCTCGCATTGACTATAGACGTCGCTATTATGCTGGCGATCTTTCTCATCGCATCCGCCCCTCTATGGAAGGACAGCCGCTCTCTTCTTCAGTTGCTCAGTATTGACCATCCACTGCTTTTGCGGTTTCTCGCACTCGCCTATTTTGCGTTTCCAGAGGCGATTTTCGGGCAGACGCCCGGCAAGCGCGCTACGGGTATAATTGTTCGCACAGAGGAGGGCGAGAGAGTGAGTTTATGGAGCGCCATCTTGCGCAACCTTTTCAAGTTGATATACTTTCTGGCGCTTGTGGAGGTTATTGTGGCGCTGCACAGTCGTCGCGCGCAGCGGCTCGGCGATTTGACAGCGGGAACTGTTGTTATCAGCAAAGCGCAGCCGCAGACGCACTGAAGACGTGTCCGCGGGGGTTTTTCATAGAAGGAGGAACTGCCACGAAAAGAGAACCTGTTGTTGCCGGCTCGTTTTATCCTTCAAGAGCCAGCGAACTGACAAAGATGATTGAGGGGTTTATTGAGAAAGGAGCAAAGAAAGAGCGCGCTATAGCGGTCTTCTCGCCGCACGCGGGATATATGTATTCCGGCGGAGTTGCGGGAGCGCTTTTCTCGCGCGTTGAGATTCCGCAGAGGGTAATTATAGTCTCGCCGAACCACACTGGACTGGGAGCGCCTGTATCTATCTTTCCAGACGGCGCCTGGGCGATACCAACCGGCGAAGTCCAGATAGACTCAAAGATGAACAGTCTGATTCGCAAGAACTGCGAACTTGTTGAGGAAGAGAGTAGCGCGCATTTGGGAGAGCACTCTGCCGAGGTTCAGTTGCCGTTTCTGAAATACTTCAGAGATGACCTGAAAATCTCGGTAATTGTGCTTGCGACGCACGACTATCCTGAACTGGAACTCTTAGGAAACGCGCTGGCGCAGACAGTGACTGAAGTCGGGAAAGAGGAGGTTCTCCTTCTCGCGTCAACTGATATGACGCACTTTGAGCCGCACGCGCGCGCGGTCGCGAAAGACAAACTCGCGATAGAAAAGATTCTTTCTCTTGACCCGCGGGGTCTGCTGACGACAGTTGAGAAAGAGCGGATAAGTATGTGCGGAGTCGCGCCTGCAACCGCTGTCCTTCTCGCAGCGAGACTATTAGGCGCTTCGCAGTCCAAACTTGTAAAATACGAAACTTCAGGCGATGTGACAGGCGACAAGTCCAGTGTTGTCGGCTACGCAGGAATAATGGTCTGGTAGTCCTGAGCGCCGAAAAGTCCGCTCTCCGCTTTCGGCTTTCTCTGTCAGAAATCCTGTAAATTGCCATTTTTGGCATCTCCTGTTCTACCAAGCAATTACGGAATTTTGCCCCTCAAAAAATTACAGGATTTCTATAATATCCCCCCGCGGCAAAAACGCACAAAAATCACCTCCCTCGCGCGACTATTGAGTCTCTTTTAGACGCTGATTCAAATCCCTCGGGTTGTTATCTTCAATCTGCGTGAATCAGCGTCTGAATTATCTCCGAGTGAAAAATCCTCTTCCTCGCGCGAAAAATCAAATATTCCAAAGCCCCGCCGTTCACCGGCGGGGTTGTTCCGCCTGAGGCGGATTTCAATGCGGGGGTAGATTCTCTCTTTGACTTCCCGATTCTTCTGACGTATATTGTAATATCAGGGTGCTGAAGGAGGAATGCAAATATGCGCAACCTGCTTATTCCATTAGCGGTTCTTCTGTCCATTCTTCTGTTTGGCTGCGGACCAAGCAAGCACAGACCAATAGATGTCTATCTCACTGTGGAATCCGAATACGGCTCGCCGAATCCGCCTGTCGGAAGTAACTATCGCAATTATGGGACGCATATAACCGCTTCAGTCATTTCGCCCGTTCTCGGTCTGACAGGCACTCGTTATGTCTGCACAGGCTGGATAGGCACAGGCTCTGCGCCGGAAACAGGCGATACCAACTTGTGCCAGTTTGTAATCACAGAGAATTCTACAATCACTTGGCTCTGGAAGACTCAGTACGAGTTGAGCGTGACTGCTTCTCCTCTTGATGGCGGCACAATAGAATGCTTACCAGAAGGTCCCTGGTATGACGCGGAGACATCCATCCAGCTGGAAGCAGTGGCTAATCCGGGATATTGTTTCGTCAACTGGTCGGGTGACCTGAGCGGCACCGCAAATCCGCAGACCCTGACTATGGATGCACCGAAGAGCGGCACCGCGAACTTTATCCCGATATTTGTCAAGACGTGGGGCGGCAGTAGTGGCGATTCCCTTTACGCAGTTGCGGTTGATTCAACAGGAAATATCTATTGTGCTGGCGTGACTTACTCCTTCGGCGCAGGCGGTGACGCGCTTCTTCTGAAATACGACAGTTCAGGAACTCTTCAGTGGGCTAAGACCTGGAGCGGCAGTAGTTGGGATATCCTGTCCGCGGTTGCGGTTGATTCAGCCGGAAATATCTATTGTGCTGGTTACTTCGGCGCAGGCTACTCTAACGCGCTTCTTCTCAAATATGACAGTTCAGGTGCGCTTCAGTGGGCTAAGACCTGGGGCGGCAGCAGTTGGGATATCCTGTCCGCGGTTGCGGTTGATTCAGCCGGAAATATCTATTGTGCTGGTTACACTGACTCCTTCGGCGCAGGCGTGGAAGACGCGCTTCTTCTCAAATACAACAGTTCAGGTGCGCTTGCGTGGGCTAATACTTGGGGCGGCAGTGATTCCGATTACCTGTCCGCGGTTGCAGTTGATTCAGCCGGTAATATATATTGTGCTGGTCACACTGACTCCTTCGGCGCAGGCTACGAGGACGCGCTTCTTCTGAAATACAACAGTTTAGGAACGCTTCAGTGGGTTATGACTTGGGGCGGCAGTGATAGCGATCGGCTGGACGCGGTTGCGGTTGATTCAGCCGGTAATATATATTGTGCTGGTTTTAGTCGCTCCTTCGGCACAGGCTGGGCTGACGCGCTTCTTCTGAAATACAACAGTTCAGGTGCGCTTCAGTGGGCTGAGACTTGGGGCGACGGTAGTGGGGATGACCTTTACGCGGTTGCGGTTGATTCAGCCGGAAATGTCTATTGTGCTGGCGGCACTGCCTCCTTCGGCACAGGCGGGTGGGACGCGCTTCTTCTAAAATACAACAGTTCGGGAACTCTTCAGTTGGCTAAGACCTGGGGCGGCAGTAGTACAGATTGGCTGTCCGCGGTTGCAGTTGATTCAACAGGAAATATCTATCTTGGCGGAAGCACAGATAGTTACACAGGCGTCTGGCAAGAAGTGACAACTGGAACTCAACGCACTCCATCTGGCAGTGAGAGTTCGCCGGCAGGGACAGCGGGTTCGCCTTCGGCTACGCAGACAAGCCCGACAGGGACGCAGACCAGTCCGACAGGGAGCGAGACAGGCGCAGGCGGCTATGACACGCTGCTTCTGAGGAACTGATAGTGGCAGAAGCGCCACGCCGCAATCGCGTGGTGATGAAGCCGTGGGTTTCACGGGTGGCTGAAGGAAGAAAGCGCGGGATATGATTATTCTTGGAATAGATACTTCTTCTGTTCGCGGGGGGGTTGCGCTGGTCAGCGAAGGTGAGGTCGCGGCACAGAAAGATTTTGAAGCCGAACTCGCGCACGGAAAAGAACTCGTCCCATCTATAAAAGAAATTCTTGAAAAAGAACGGCTGAAAGTCTCTGAAATTGACGCTATCGCGGTCTGCGTTGGACCCGGCTCCTACACAGGACTGCGAATCGGTGTCGCAAGCGCAAAAACACTTGCCTGGAGCCTTGGCTGCAAGTTGGTCGCGGTTAGTTCGCTTGAAGCGATTGCAACCGGTGCCCTGCCCTGCGCCCAGCGCTATATTGTGCCAATCATTGATGCGCAGAGGGAACGGTTTTATAGTGCGCTCTTTGAGGTGCGACGCGGAAAAGTCATTCGCGAAACCCCAGATTCAGTGCTTTCCGCTGAAGAGGCGATTAGTTTAGCCGCGTCGCAGGCGACGCGGCAGGTAACACCTGCTGGTAACATCCGCGCCACAAGTGGCGCGGCTAAAAATCCTCTGCCGCTTGTATTGGCAATCGGCGATGGCCTGAAGAAACTGAAATCGCTTCTCACCCTGCCGCGCGTGATTTTCGGCGGCGAAGAATACTGGTTTGTGAAGGCGAAAACAGTCGCGCTTCTGGGAGAATCTCTCGCTCAAAGAGAGGAATTTGCTGACCCGAGGCGGCTTGAGCCTGTGTATCTACGCGTCTCTGAGGCGGAGGAGAAATTCCGCGTTAGAGTGAGAACAGATTCACCAGACCAAATGTAGCCCACGGTAGGTCAGGAACTACGGATAAAGGCGGATAAACGCAGACCGGGTTGGAAAGAAAAGAAGAGCGGCAAAAGCCGCTCTTCTTATGGATACGATTTGACAGGGAGGTCACTGGACTCTTGTTGCAGCGTCGTCGCCTTTCTCTATTTTTGCGACCTCAAATATTATGCGGCACGCTGTTATATCAGGAAGAACTTTCTCCGCTTTTACTCTGGCGATAAAGTTTGGTCCGCGGTAGATTGTAAATTCATAGCCTTCTTCAACCTGCTGCTTGCGTCCTGCTGACAGCAGAACCAGCCGTGTTGGCGCATCGTAGGCAACCACTGTAGCCTTTATTTCAGGAGGGGGCTGAAGAAGAACTATCTTCTCTACAGGGATTCCGTAATCGCGCAATCTCTGCAAAACGAGTTTCTTATCGCTCAGTTCCCTTCGTGTCACCGCATTAGAGGTACGCAGGTCGCTAACGTCTTTCTCAAGGTCAAGTTTTATGCTTGAGAGGCGAGCGATTTGATTCTCCGCAGTGTTCTTCTGCGCGAGCGCTTTCTGGAACTCTCTCTGGAAGTAATTAGCCGCAGTGGTGAGTATTATAATCTTCTCCTCCTGTCCTGTCAGAATGCTGATAACGCGGCTGTGGTCTGTCAAGAGAAGAGCCATCTCCTGGGTTTCCAGCGAGAGGTTTGTGCGCGCCTCCTTGAAACTTTCGCCAATCGCCTGAAATGCCTGCTGCAGACTGAGAATCTTGTCTTCTCTGTCCCTGATATACCCATCATACTCTTCTGTCTTTTTGGTCAACAGGTCTCTTGCTGCTCTTTCTCTCTCAGCAAGTCTTTGGTAATCCACGGTCACTTTGGAGAATTCTGAGCGCCAGTCCATCTTATGGTGATACAGTGCACCTATTATACTCAGAAAAACGATGCTGAGGACGAGATTGATTATGACAAACACCTTAGCAAGAATGCTCATAAGTGCCCCCTTTAGAATAGTAAGGAATCTTCTTTCAAAAACCTTTCAGAGTATTATAGCCTCTTCTTCTGTTTTGTCAACAACAAAGAGCCAATTTTTCCTTGATACGGCGAAGACAGGTGAAACAGTCGTGAGAAAACGGGCAACAAAGAGAGAGATAAAATTCTTTGGTGCAGGATTGAATTCTTTTCATCACTGTGATAGAGTATGTGTTCAGTTGAGGAGGTCAGAGGTTATGTGGCGAATACTTGCGTTTGCGATTCTAACTGCCATCCCCTTTCTGTGCGGGTGCAAAAGCGAAGCTCTGATGCCAGCGCCGACTGAAAAGATTGTCTATATGCCTCAAGCGTTTGAGGATAACAGAGTGAAGGTGAATCCGTGGCGCAATAATGACGACCAAGCAAATGAAAGCGACCCCGGTCCCTATATTCCAAGCGGACCTCTTTACCCGTATAAGTTGATTTACAACCCCAGGACAGGCAACTACGAGGTCGTGCCACGTGAGGGTGCGCCTGAGATAAGAGGGAGTGCTGTAAAATATTCACGTTCAGCCGCGCCTTATACGATTGAGATTCCTGTGAGGTAGTGGTAGATGCAAGACTCTGAGAACGCGTTGGCAGGTGTGAAGTCTTGCGCACTTGTTGACCGAGAAAGATTTAGGGGATAGTGGATTTATGAGGAAAGGATGAGTGAGCCTGTATGATAAGGGTGAGAGCCAGAGGAGATGAGCCTCTTGAACTACTCCTCAAAAGGTTCAAGAAAATCTGCGAGAAGGAAGGTCTCACAAAGGAGATAAAGCGAACATCATACTACGAGAAGCCGAGCGAAGCAAAGAGGCGCAAGGTTCGCCAGATGATAAAGAAAGAGATGAAGCGGGTCGCGCTCAAAGAGAAGTGGGGACAGAAAAGGCACCTGCGTTAGAGCGCAACCGCATCCAGAAAGTCAACAAGCAGAACTGGAGACAAATTTCTCTCCCGCGCGCAGAAGTGTAGTAGAGTAATCCAGGAAACTGTGAATTCAGAACAAGTTATTCTTACCAGGAACCTCACAAAGTATTATAAAGACTTCTGGGGAAGAAGCAGCATCCTGGCGCTGCGCGATTTGAACCTGTCTGTTTCGCGGGGCGAGATATTCGGCCTTCTCGGACCAAACGGCTCTGGAAAGACCACGACAATAAAACTTCTTCTTGGGCTTTTGCGCCCGACATCAGGTTTCGCAACCCTCTTCGGTAAGCCTGCCAGTGACGTGGAAGTGAAACAGAGAATCGGCTACCTGCCTGAGGAAAACTCTCTTTACGGATTTCTGACCGCTGCCGAAACTATGCGCTTTCTTGGCTCGCTGTTCTCCCTTTCTCGTTCCGTGATTGAGGAGAGAACAGACAGCCTTTTCTCTACGCTCGGACTCTCTGATGTGAGAGACCGCAAAGTGGGAAAGTTTTCCAAAGGTATGGTGCGCAGGCTGTCTCTGGCGGTTGCGCTTGTAAATGACCCTGAACTCCTCATACTTGATGAGCCTACTTCAGGACTTGACCCGTTAGGCGCAAAAAGCGCAAAGGAACTCTTCCTCAACCTGAAAAAGTCTGACAAAACTATTCTCCTCTCATCGCATCTTTTGGGCGATGTGGAAGATGTCTGCGACTCAATTGCCATTCTTGATAGCGGTCGCCTCGTTCAGGCAGGGAAAGTGAGTGAACTCCTGACAATCAGGGACGAGATAGAGATTCGCCTGCGCGCCGACCTGTCGCAGGCAGATAATCTGAGGGGGTTACTCAAATCATCAGGCGCGGAAGTGGTCTCTGTCAGAAATCCTGCGCTGACACTTGAGGACCTGTTTATCAAAACAATTGCTCCTCGCTCTTCGCCGCCCCGCAATACAGCGGGCAGAGAGAGGGAAGAAAAAGACAGGCTATGAGTGACTTCACACCAGTCGCAGTATGGCTTGCGGTCGCAATTCTCGCTGCCGCGATCGTCATCTCTCATCATAGAGGCATCCTGGCTGTGGCTTTTCATTCCTTCAGGCAATTTCTGCAGATTCGGTTTTTTCTGCCGTGCTTTCTTTTGCTCTGCGCCACAATTGTCTTCATAGCAGTTATGAAACCAGCAAACCCTTCTGACCATCTGCGACTCCTACAGACAAATATCTTCGGCGCTGCTAACTTTGTGGTGGCGATAATTGTGCTAACGCACGCAGCCACATCTTTTCCGCGCGAGGTGAGCCAGAAACAGACCTACCATATATTTTCCAAGCCGCTCTCCCGCAGTGCGTTTATAGCGGGAAGAGTCCTGGGATACTCTATTGCAGGCAGCTTTCTCCTTCTTATCGCTCTGCTTTTGAATCTAACCGTCATCGGGTTCTTTTCACTTTCTGATTCACACTTCAATAGTTCGCGTCAGACAAAAGAGTATATCTGCGCCCGCTCCCACTCTTACGCCGGGAAAGAGATAGAGAGTGTGCCGGACAGCGTTGTCTGGCTTGACAGCCCGGGTCAAGGGGTTTCCTGGAACTTCACTTTGCCTGCTCTACACCGCAGGATTTCCACTGAATTGACGCCTGCTGTCGCCGGCGCCATCACAACAGAAGCACTTATCAGAGCGAAAAACGCACAGGGCGAAGAGATTGAAAGAAAAACAACCCTTTCTGACAATAGACCTTCCCGGGTGGAATTTGAATTTCAGCGAGAGAGCAGGGCATTTTCTGTGGCGGTTGTGCGCACTCCTGACAGCGCGCCAATCGGGTTCAACATCTTCAGAGACGATATGGGGTTTGAAAAGAACGGACTGCACGTGGTAACTGACACTGCTTCCTTTGAACTGAATCTCGCTCTGGGCTATTTGATAATCTTCTGGAAAGTATCACTTTTTGCCGCAATAGGCGTTTTCTGTTCTTCCTTTCTCTCTGCTCCTGTCGCAGTTTTTTTTGCGCTTTTTCTATATCTCCTTTCCCATCTTGTGCCGTTTCTCTCGTTTGCGGCTGCGCACATTGGAGAAGTCCAGACTCACAGCGCCTCGGCTATACCGGTTTCGTCCGCTCAACCGACCTTCTTTGACCACGCAATGGTAGCGATAATAAACGGGTTCTGTTCTCTTTTTCCAGACTCTCTGCGATTTGACCTTTCCAGTTCTGTTTGCGCCGGCAGGTCTCTATCGCTTTTGCCTGTTGCCAGTTCTCTCCTTTATTACGGCAAATACCTTCTTCTGCTTGTGCTCCTCGGCATTGGTCTGCTAAGGAGAGAAGTTTGACCACGTATAACGTCAAAAAAGGCAAAGGGAAACTCGTTCTCCTGCTAATACTCTCGTTATCAGTCTGCATCGTGTCCAACCGGGGAATGGGTAAATGGCGGGCAAAAGAGACCGCCGCCTCCTCTGTTGGCGACTTCTTCGGAACTGTCGTCCTGTCAGGGTTTCGCCCGCTTGCCGTTGACATTTTATGGATTAGGGCGGATGACCTGTTCAGACAGCGGCAGTACTATCAGTTGCTTTCGCTTTACGAGTTGATAGCAGCGCTTGAGCCGCATTTTGAGAGCGCGTGGGTTTTCAACGCGTCCAACCTCGCTTTTTCTCTCTCATCTCTTGAGTCAACTGACCGGGCGCAGTGGGAGTGGGTTCGCCGGGGACTCCTCTTCGCGCAGGAAGGTTACACGAAAAACCCCTCTTCAGACCAAATTTGCTTTGCAATCGCCTGGATATATTACTTTAGAGTGCCTCAAAACCCGGAATTCGTCAAATTCCTTCAGAGCGATTCAGAACTGAACCCTGACAGGACAGACTACCTCCAACTTGCGCTCAAGTGGGCAGAGCGCGGATACGCGGTAGAGCCTCATACTCTCTTTCTGGATTACCTTCTTGAGTTGGTCTATCGCCGCCTTGCCGAGGAGGCGAAAGAGACCAGACTGAAACTCCATTATCAGGAGAAGCGCCTCGCTCTCTGGAACCGCTTCCTCTTACAAACCCCGGACTCGGAAAGAGCGAAAGAGAAGGTGGGAGAACTTGAGGCGGCGATAAGAGAACTGAAAAAGAGTATGGAAAACGAGAACAGGTGACAGCGCTTTTTAGGCGGTAAACTATCTATACTTCCTGAAAGGCGCTGATTGGGCAAAAAATATGGAAATTCTTTTTATGGCGCTCCTTCTAATTGCGAGCGCGTTCTTCTCTGCCTCCGAGACATCGCTCTTCTCTTTGCCAAAATACCACCTGAGAAGACTCAGAGAAGAGGACAGCAGCGTAGCGAGAGCGATACTTACGCTTCTTTCAGACCAGCACCGCCTTCTTGTTACAATTCTTCTTGGCAATATGTGCGTGAATGTGCTGTATGCCAGTTTTGCCGTTCACGTTGCGGCGAAGGTGGCGCAGACCGGGGGAGTCGCGTCGTTTGTGATTGTTGACTCCCTTGCCCTGGCAATTCTCCTTGTCTTCGGCGAGGTCTCTCCCAAGTCTGTCGCTGTAAGAATCCCGTTTACGCTTTCCCGGCTGACCGCGCCCTTCCTTCTCGCTTTCCAGAACGCTGTGGCTCCTGTGCGCCTTGTGCTTGAAACTGTGGCCGCGTTTATCCTGAAGGGTCTCGCGGCGCGCGCGCACGCGCGACCTCCGACCGCGACTGAACTGCGCAAACTGGTCAGTTTGAGCAAGGAGAAGGGCGTATTTGCGGCGCAGGAAGGCGACCTTATATCGCAGGTGATAGAGTTCGGCTCAATTGAGGTGCGGGAGGTTATGACGCCGCGGGTTGATATGGTCTGCTTCCACATCAGCGCGCCTGCCGAGAGACTGCATAGTATAGTCCGGGAGACCAAGTTTGGCAGAATACCCACATACACCATAAACTATGACTTCATAAACGGGGTGATAGACTCAAAGGATGTTATTCTGCACCCTGAGAAGCGACCGCAGGACCTGGTTCGTCCTGTTCTCTTTGTGCCCGAGACAGCGCGTGTTGAATCTGTGCTGAAGCAGTTGCTCGGGAAAGGACAGACTGTGGCTATAGTTGTTGATGAGTTCGGCGGCACGCAGGGACTGGTCACGATAGAAGATATTGTGGAAGAGATAGTTGGCGAGATAGAAGATGAGTACGCCAAGGAGAAAAAGAAGATAGTTGAACTTTCGCCAGACAAGTTCCTTGTATTAGCCGAACTCACTGTGCGCGAGTGGAACGAATTCTCCGGCTCACGAGTGAATGACACGAGGTTTGAGACTCTCGGCGGCTATGTGAGTGCGCTTCTTGACAAGGTTCCGGAAACGGATGACCTGGCCAGCGACGGTGCGTTCAGATTCACGGTGAAGAGAGTTGATAAAAACAGGGTTCGCACAATTCTCGCCGAACGCCTGCAAAGTGAAAAGGAAAGCGAGCGGCTCATTTGATGATTACAAGTATTCTTCTCTTCTTTCTTCTTCTTGCGCTTGCGGGCTTCTTCTCCGGCGTTGAGACAGGAATCTACGTCCTTGACCCTGTCCGCTACCATTTGCGTGTGAGGGAGCGCAACCGTTTTGCGCTCTATCTCTGGTGGCTCTTCAGAGACAAATCAAAGTTGATAACCGCTCTTCTTGTCGGAACAAATCTTCTGATATTTCTTGCCACAATGGCGGCCGCAGATGTTGTTCGCAGACACTTCTCTGCCAGCCCCATCTCTTATCAGGCGATCATTACGACTCTGGTGACCGCCCCACTTGTTCTTGTCTTTGCTGAAATAGTTCCGAAAAACCTTTACAGGCGCGGGGCGGAAACGCTTGTCTATAAGTCTTCCAGAGCGCTTGCGGTTGCCTACATTATCTTCTACCCTGCCACTCTCCTTCTTTCCCAAGCAGCGTATCTCATCAACAGAATTGTTGGCTCACCTTCCGCAGGGCGCGAAGCGTTCCTCTCAAGAAGCGCTGTTGAACACCATATCCTGGAAAGCGCCCAAGAAGGCGCGATTACAGAGGGACAGCAAAAGATGGTCCAGAGAATTCTCAAACTCTCACAAGGTTCTCTTCCTCAGTCTATGGTTCCGCTTGAGCGGGTAACTATGGTTTCAGAATCAGCAAACGCGTCAGAGATTCGCGCTATTGCAGCCAAGAAGCGGTTCACACGCCTGCCAGTCTATTCGGGCGGCAGAGAAAACGTTGTCGGCGTTCTGAACGTATTTGATGTTCTGACGGGGGCAGAGTTGGCAGGCAGCGCCGCTTCCCGGATGCGCCCTGTTGTCCGCATTGCGAGCACTTTGAGGATTGACGAGGCTCTTGTTGCGCTTCAGACAAGCAGACAGCCGCTGGGAATTGTTGCAGGCGCCCGCGGCGATGCTATCGGAATAGTTACTGTGAAAGACCTCCTTGAGGAGATAACAGGCGAGATATACGTCTGGTAATCCTCTCTTGCACCTGGCGCTGCGCCTGTTTTCGCGCCTCAGAGATTTGTTTTACCGGTCTGGGGAAGCACCGGGCTGAGCAGCGCCTGTCCGCGTGATGAGCACGCCTTTCTCTGTGCAGGAATACGTGAGCGCGCGCGGCGCGAGAACAAGCCTCAGCAGCGCATCCAACGGGACTTCTATTAGAGAAAGGTCTATCGTGGTCAGTTCCGGAGCGAGAGAGTCGCTCAATTCGCTGGAGATTTGAAAGTTGATGCCGGTTTTCGCCGAGAGGTCTTGAAAGAAATGCTCCACTTGTTCGCCTGCTGTGGTTATGGTGACCCGTTCTTCTGAGAGCCGCTGCGCCAGATTCTCTCCTCCCTTCTGCACACTGGACGAGAATTTGCTCAGAAGTTCGGCTCTCTCAGGAGTTGTCACGAATATCGCGTGAAATTCTGTTTGAAAGGTGAGATTTCTTGTCTTCAGAATCTCGTCAAGAACTGCGGCGAGTGGCTTTCTTTTCACTGTGAAAGATACTTTTGCGCTCTGAAGGTCCTGCGCCTTGTTTGCTGCCGGGTCAAGGACGATATTTGCGCCTGTGTCCCAGGCTATTTTACAAAGCGCGACCAGGATAGAGTCGTTTTCAAACTGGAGTGTAACGAGCCGCTCGGCAGTGAAGTGTTTCCAGTCTCCCAAGTATGCGAGCGCTTGTGAGGCGCGAACGCGAAGGAGATACTCCTCTGACTTGAGCGCATCCTCAATTATCTTTCTCTCTTCTTCTCCTCCGACCATAGCGAGCGGGAGAAGCGCTGCCTGTCGCACCCGCACATCCTGCGAACGCGCCAGGCGCTTCAGTTCGGGAAGTGTTGACGGGTCTCTCACCTCACAGACCACTTTAGCAGCAGCAGTCTGCTCAAACGCATTTTCGCTTGAAAGTTTCTTTAGAAGGTCATCCATATAGAGAGTGCGCAGCGCGACCGAACTCTTCAGCGCTCCAGAGAGACGCGCAGCAGAAGCAGACCTGACAGTCTCGTTCTTGTGCGCCAGGAGTTTGAGAATGTGCGGCGCCGCACGGTTGGCATCCATCTCACAGAGAGCGTTGACCACCGACTCCAGTGACGGGACATCACTTTTCTCCAGAAGCGCAAGGAGCGGCTCAAAAGCGCTCTCTTCTCTGATTCTTGAAAGCGATTCCGCAAGTTCAGGGAGATGGTTATAGCGCTTTTCGGCGAGTATCTGCAGGAGTGCAGGGACAGCATTTTTGTCGCGCAGGATTCCGAGCGCATTTATAGATTCTGAAACTATCGCCTTGTCGTCTGACTGAAGAAGAGGTCTGACCGCTTCAGCCGCTTCCTGTGCGCCTGTGTGTCCGAGCGCTTTTACTGCGACCCGCCGGACTACGAGGTCATCGCTTTTCACAGACCGGGTCAGGTTTTGCAGGAGAAACTTCTTTTTATCATCGCTGAGGTTGAAATAGCGAATTTCTCCGCTTTCTTCCAACCCGGCAAGAATCAGTTCAATTCCGCCGGTTGCTAACTTCCGCGCGAGTTCGCTCTTATCGGAAAGGAAGGCGCAGAAGAAGAGAACATTCTCCTCCTGCGGTGCGAGAACCGCTCTTGACATGAGAATCAGGCGTGCGTCCTCGTGACGCAGTGACGCCATTCGCGAAATAACAGTTGGGTTTGTCAGGTCGGCGAATACCGAAAGTATCTGGAGCCTATCTCCAAACTTCGTGCTCAGTGGCACTGTTCTGTCAATTATATCAAGCGTTTCAAGCGCGAGAGAGTCATCTTTTGCGGCGATAATGCTGCACAAAACAGCAAGTGCGTGGTCAACAATTTCGTCTGACCGGTCTTTGAGAAACTCTTTCAGTGCGGGAACGACCGACTTGTTTCTTTTGACCGCGACCCGCAGAAGCAGGTCGTATCTCTCCTCCTTGTCCGGACTGGTGAACTGCCTGAACAGTTCGTCAGCGTCTTCATCCAGAGCGCAGAGTTCGAGCGCTTCCTTTATTCGCTTCTCAGCAGACAGCCGCTTTATCTGGTTGATTATCTCCTCTGCTCTGTATCTAACTTCCGGGTCATCGCTGCCCTTCTCTTTTTCAAGAAGAGGAATAGCGGGTTCTCCGAGTTTGGCAATCTCCTCTGCTGCCTCTTTTCGCACCCGATACTGGTCGCTCTTTAGCATCTGAACCAGTTCAGAAAACCTCTTTGCTAATTTCTCTTCCGCGCCGCTTTCCTGCGCAGAATTTATCTGCGGAAAAAGCAGACCCGCACAAAATGCGAGCGCAAAAATAAACCTCACCGCGCATCTCCTCAGGAACTCTACCTGCCAGATTCCGTCGTGACAGGTCTTTGATGAAGTGACTGCTTTATGTCAGACAGCGTGCTCAGCGCCCATATGCCGAAAACGAAAAGGAGAATCGCAAGCGCCATAAGGAGGTAGGCGACAACCCTGCCCCTCAACTCCGCCGAGCGCGTTATCTCCGCAAGCGAGGTTCTCTGCGTCCTCTCAATCACCTCAATACTTTCAACCTGGCTCTTCATACTTTCCGTCACCCCCCGCAGCAGTTCCTGAAGCGACTCCAGACTATGCCGCAGTCTGCGCTCTTCACCAGCCGCCTCTTCAAGATTCGCCGCCATATCCTTGAGGAGCCGCACCTGCTCCTCTTCGCCTTCAGGAAGTTTTCCAAGTTTTTCTGATATCTCTCTGAAGGTTTCAAGAAGGCTTTTGCTTCTTATACTCTGTTCGCCAATCTCAACACTCATCCTTTCAAGAATCTCTGTCTGAGTGCGTGTCGCCTCCGGCAGAAACGCTGCCAGACGCGGCAAACTCTTCATATGCTCCGCCATTTCAGCGCTTGTATCACTCTGAGCGCGTATGGTCTGGGTCATTTGATTTATAGCGGTAAGTTGGGCGCGAGAGTTCTGCTCAAAATCTGAAAGAAGCGCACTCTGCGCCCTTGTCTCTTCCCTGACATCGGTGAAGATTTCAGTAAGCCCGCGCAGCCAATCACCCATTTTCGCCATCGCCTCTTCACGCCGCGCAAGTATCGCCTCATCGCGTTCCTCCTCTTCCTGCGCTGGCGGTTCAACCTGCGGCTGCGCCTTCGGGTCGCTCTCAGGCACGCTTCTGCCAAACAGTTTCGTGAATATAGACACTTCCAACCCTCCTGCCAATCTTAGTTCACCACGCCATACACATCGGAGAACCGAATGACCCGTCACGCTCTATGGTAGCGGTTATGAGCATCCGCAGAATTCCGTCGGGCGTCCTTGGAGTTCGGGTAGCCCTTTTTGCATGCGCATTGCCACCGGAGAACTACTTATTTTTGTTCTCCTCATACCAATCTTTCCAGTGTCTGATTGCTTTCGCTTGTGACAGAATCAGGAGCGAACCTTGTTGTTCGATCAGATAGGCAATTCCCTCGCCGGTTGTTTTGTCATGTACGTCAGAAGTAATTTCCCATAAAGCTCTTTGCAGACTCGTTTCTGCTGAAAACCTATATTTAGAGACTCTAACAAAACCTTCATGAGAGGAAACTCCAACATATGAGAATGCAGCCTAAGCATAGCAGCGCCTCGTGTATGTCAGAACGCTTTTCAAACCGTAGACGGAGTCGGCGAAAATG
>Ga0315282_10007376_pt1 | contig 18073 bp, 16 predicted proteins | sample YL17G07_20_MG_FD_203693 | JGI IMG/M metagenome (GOLD analysis project Ga0315282, IMG submission 203693) | Sediment microbial communities from Yellowstone Lake, YNP, Wyoming, USA - YL17G07_20 | ecosystem: Environmental > Aquatic > Freshwater > Lake > Sediment | place: USA: Wyoming | collected...
TGATCGCGGACAGGAGTCTGCTCTCCCCATCTATCTATGGCTTGTCCTTTTAGGTCTCTAACGAATAGCGCCATGCTGAGGACCAGGCCTAGGCCCAAGGTTATTGTCAGCGATTTCTTCATTGGGCACTCCCTATTGCTATAATAATAGCATAACCAGCATATTCGAATCTTGAATGATTAGGAGTGGAAAACAAGATATGACCCGTGTAGGACTCGAACCTACAACCCGCGGATTAAGAGTCCGCTGCTCTACCAATTGAGCTAACGGGCCAAAAAGCCCCCCTAGTTTAGAAAAGTCGGGGCGGGTTGTCAAACGAACAAATCTTATGGGAAGCATCTCCGGTCGCGTGATTCGAATATATAATCAAAGAAACGGAGATGCATCCAACCTTATTTGCTCAGAATTTCCTCGACATCCCGGGAAGCCTTGGCCAGGACCTCGCGGGCCTGGCGCATCTTTTCCACACTGACCTTGCGGCCGTACTGGCGGAGCAGCCAGCCCAGGCGCTTCATCTCGTGTATCAGGTCGCGGAGCTCGTGGCGCACTCCGGACTCGAACCAGTCTTTCATCCGGTCCTTGAATTCTTCCCGGCCCGCGCTTTTCTCCTCCAGGAACTTCCGGCCGGCTTCAGTAATGGTGTAAACTTTCTTGCCTTCCTGCGCCTCGGAGGTTAGGTAGCCCAGCTCTTCAAGGTACTGGAGCGTGGGGTAGACGATTCCCGGGCTGGGTGTGTACATCCCCTGAAATCGCTCCTCCAGTTCACGGATGATCTCATAGCCGTAGTGCGGTTTATCCTTAAGAAGCTCGAGGATGACGAACTTGAAATCTCCTTTTCTGAAAAAAGGGCCATGGGAGTGTCCATAATGAAATTCATGCCTGAAAAACATCCCGAACCTCCACAAAATAATTGATATATCATGTTATATCACGATATATCTAGATATAATTTAATATCGGCGAGGCCTTTTGTCAAGAAGAAACTCTTAAACCGTTGCGGGCCGCGAAATTCCGCGGCGGGATAAGCGAAAGGTCGCCCAAATCTCCGACCTCTCGGTCGATGAAGGTCGCCGCCCGTTCCGCGTTATTGACACCACTCCGCGTCCGATCCTATCATTCTTTCCCGAAGTCTTTTTGCTCGGATTAAGGCTTCATAGGAGGATGGATGCATTTCCGAATATACAGAAAATCTCGCCCATTATCAGGTCGGAGCCAAACGCCGGCCGGGCGGATCTTCGCCAGCCTTTTATCTTTGTGCCTGCTGGCCGCCGCCGTAGGATGTTTAGCCGGACCGCCAAATGAGCGGGGGGAATTCCAGCAACCGGAGCTCGTCGAAATCGTCAGCCTCGATCCCACGGCGCGCCTGGACATCCGATATGCCTCATCGAACAATTTTCTCGGCCGCCCCGTGTACACAGAGGCCCGGGCGTTCCTCCAGCGGCCGGCCGCGGAAGCTCTGGTCAGAGCCAGTCAAAAACTGCGCACGCAGGGCTATGGCCTGCTTATCTTCGACGGGTATCGGCCTTGGTCCGTAACGAAAATCTTTTGGGACTCCACGCCGGCCGACAAGAAACAGTTCGTCGCTGACCCCAAAACGGGATCCAGGCACAACCGGGGCTGCGCCGTGGACCTGACCTTGTACGATTTGAGTACGGGAGCCGAGGTGGCCATGCCCAGCGCCTACGACGAGATGTCCGAACGGGCCTATGCGGATTACGCGGGAGGCAATCCCGAGCAACGGCGCGCCCGTGACCTCCTGCGCTCGGCGATGGAGAGCGAGGGATTCACGGTCTATAAGTTCGAATGGTGGCATTTCGACTATAAGGACTGGAAGAATTACCGGATCCTGAATATCCCTTTTTCCCGCATCCGTTGAAGCGTATTGCTCTCCCCCCTCCCCTTCTCTATAATGCTTTCAGGGGATAAATAATATGATCTTGAACATTATCGCCATCGGCCTGTCCGCGGTCCTTTTAGCGGTCGTTATCGTCTTCCTCTTCTCGTTCCGAGGCCGGCTGGCCGATCTCAAACGAGGCCAGACCGACAGCCAGGGCTTGTCCCTCATGCAGCAGCAGATCGGACAGCTCAATCAGAACATGGCCCAACAGCTTCAGAACATCAATTCCCAGTTCCAGAAAACGACGGGCGACATCCATCAAACCCTGGGCGTCGTCAAGCAGGACATGGGCCGCATGGAAATCGCCACCCAGGAGGTTCTGTCCAAGGCCAAGAACATCGCCCAGCTCGAGGAGCTGCTGCGGGCGCCTAAGTTTCGCGGCGGAATGAGCGAGCTGTTCCTGGCCGACCTGCTGGCCCAGGTCCTGCCCGCCGCCCATTTCACCCTCCAGCACAAGTTCAAGAGCGGGGAGCGAGTGGACGCCGCGGTCCGCATCGGATCGAACCTGGTGCCCGTCGACGCCAAGTTCCCCCTGGAGAATTTCCGCAAGTTCGTCCAGGAAGAGGAGGCGCGTTCCAGGGAAACGCTGCGCAAGAAGTTTGCGGCCGACGTCAAGAAACACATCGACGACATCGCTTCGAAATACATCCTGCCCGACGAGGGCACCTACGACTTCGCCATGATGTACATCCCGGCGGAGAACGTCTACTACGAGACCATCCTCAAGGACGAAAACCTGGGCGAGGAGAGCAGCCTGCTGGCCCATGCCATGAAGAAGCGGGTCATCCCCGTATCCCCCAACTCCTTCTTCGCCTATCTCCAGGTCATCGTCTTGGGCCTCAAGGGGCTGGAGATCGAAAAGTCGGCCCAAGCCCTGCTGCGGAACCTATTCCAGCTCCAGGGCGACCTGGCTCGCTTCAAAAACGAGTTTCAGGTGCTGGGCACGCACCTGACTAATGCCCGGTCTAAATACGAGGATTCAGAAAAGCGTCTGGACAGGTTCTCGGACAAGCTGGAGCTCATACAGGGCAGCGCCGCAGCGGTTGCCCCGGCCGGCGGCGAGACGGAACCCGCGCTGGAAAAGCTGCCGGAGGGGAGATCGGGGACGAAGACCGATGCGGATTAAGTTGTTTCCCTCAGCCGAGTTTGCTATTTTAGCTTTGTGAAAACTCAAGAAATACTGGAGAAGATCAAGGCGACTGAATCGCCCCTATCCCGTCATCTCTTGATGACCGGGCTGATCACTCGCCTTCTGGAAGATATGGGGAAATCGGCTCCTGTGTTGATCGGAGGCCTGGCCCTTTCCTACTACTCACGAGAAATTTATTTCACCTCGGACATGGACCTGGCCTACGACGACAGGAACGCCCTCGATGCCGTGCTTATAAGCCTGGACTTCCAGAAAAAAGGCCGCTATTGGGTGCAGAAAGAGAAGGAGCTCGATTGGGTTTATTTGGAAAAAAGCCGCACTCCCAGAGAACGATACACTGGCAGAACTGGGAGTCATTAAAAGAAGGATGAAAACATGAGGCCCAGGGTTAAGCCTTTCCGGAAAGAGTCTGTCGTGGAGCTCCTGCTTCTCCGGGACAAGCTGGGACTGCAAAAGTACAGGAAAACGGTACCAAGAGATCCTGAGGAAAAACAAATTTTATTGGAATCGGCCCTGGAAAAAATTAAAAAGGCTGAACAAAACAATTTCAAGCCCATTGGGGATCATAAGAGACGTTTTCGCGCCTAGTACTTGGCCGGCCTAGCCCTCGCCGGCCTAATCGGTGGCCATCTTGCGGATGTCCTTGAGCATGGCCGGGTCGGCGATGAGGATCAGCACGTCCCCCTGGGCGATGACCGTTGTCTTGGCCGGGTTGAACATGTAGTCCGGCCGGCCCGCCTGGCGCATGGCCACCACCAGGGCGCCCGTCTTCTCGCCGATGCCGGACTTGGCCACCGTGCTGCCGATGAGCTCCGAGCCCTCCCCCACCGTCACTTCCTCAACGCGCAGCACCTGCTTGCGCTCGCGGAGCATCATGTCCAGGAAGGTGGCCACCGCCGGCCGGACCATCTCCGAGACCATGCGCATGCCGCCGATGTAGGTGGGCGAGATGACCACGTCGGCGCCGGCCTTTTTCATTTTGAGGTGGGACTTGAGGTCGATGCCCTTGGCCACGATGCGCAGGCGGGGATTGAGGTTCCGGGCCGACAGGGTGACGAACAAGTTATCTTCATCAGTGGGCAGCGACAGCAAAATACCGCGCGCCCGGCCGAGGCCGGCCCGCTCTAAAACAGCATCCTCGGTCGGGTCGTCCCGGATATAGAGAATCTCGCCCAGCTCCTCGAGCCGGGCGATCTTCTCCGCTGAGGGTTCAATCACCACAAAAGGCCGCTTGGTCAGGAGGAGCTCCTGGATGATGGTTTGGGCTGTCTCGTCGCCGCCGCAAACGATGAAATGATTGCGCAAACGGGTGATCTTCTTGTCCATTCTCCTCCTCCCCAGATAGTCCTTGAGCTGGCCTTCGACGATGAAGGCCGTAATCGAGGTGATGGCGAAGGCGATCGTGCCCAGGCAGACCAGGTTGAAGACGACGGTGAAGACCCGGAGGCCTGGGTTGGCGCCGGCGTCGTGGGGCTCCCCATAGCCCACCGTGGACAGGGTGATGACCGTCATCCACATGCTGTCCAGGATCGTCCACTCCCGGCCGCCGATGAGCTTGAAGCCGATGACTCCTACCAGGAGGACCAGGACGAAAGCCAGGAGCGCGGCGATGACCCGTCGGCCGGATTTCATGGTTTGCTCTTGGCCCCATTATATGAAAACACAGGGAATATTGACAACAGCGGGCCGGCACCTGTCAATTGATATGTTGACATTTCCGCTCATCGTAATTTACCATCATCCCTAATGAATCGGGCGCCCACCATGGTCTCCGCAAAATCGGTATTGGAAGAATTGAAAGCCTGCGGCGTAATGCATGTCATCGGCCTGGCGGACAATGCTTCGGCGGCTCTCGTATCTCTTCTGGCCGGCGATGATTCTGTCCGGTACATCGCCGTCACCCGCGAAGGGGAAGCTTTCGCCCTGGCCTCGGGGTTATGGATCGGCGGGAAAACGTCGGTGGTGGTCGCCCAGAATACGGGATTTCTGGAGAGCGGGGACAGCCTTCGAGGAACGGCCCAGCGCATGCGGATCCCGCTCGTCTGTCTGATCACCTATCGCGGCTGCAAGGAGATGCGGCGTCAAAAAGCCGTGGCGGGGCCGAGGCCGTGGACCGTCGAAGAATTCAGCCGGGCCGACCTGGACTCGGCGGCTATCGTCACGGAACCGACTCTCGAGGCCTGGAACCTGCCCTTTGATTACTTAGAAACCGATGCCGACCTCCCTAGGATCGCCCAAGCGTTTTCCCGCGCGGCAAGAGAATCGAGGCCGGTTGTCCTTTTGGTGACCGAGAATATGACTTGAGCCTGAGGACGGGTATGGCCCTGACCAAAGATCAGTTGCTCAAGCCCCTGGCCGAACTCCGGGGCCGGAGCGTCGTCGTGACCTGCATGAGCGTCACTCGTCCGTGGGGGAGGTATTCGTCGAGCGACCTGGATTTTGCCTCGGCCGACAGCGCCATGGGGCATACGGCCGACCTCGCCCTCGGAATTGCCCTGGCCCGGCCGGAGCGCAAGGTCATCTGCCTGAACGGCGACGGAAGCATGCTGATGACGCTGGGCACTCTAGCGACGGTGATAGGCGCGGGGGCGGCGAACCTTGTGCTTTTCGTCGTCCAAAACGATACGTACGAGATCACCGGAAATCAGGAAATTCCGGCCGCTGGCCGGATCGACTTTGCCCTGCTGGCGCGCGGCGCCGGCTTCCGTCGGGTCTATGATTTCAAGGACCCGGATTTGTACAAGACGACTTTGCCCGAGGTGCTGTCCGGAGAGGGTCCCGTGTTTGTCGCGGTCCGCGTCGAGAAAGGAGAGGAGGGCCCGATCAGCCGGAGCGCCAAAGAACAATCCCCCTACCTCCGCGTCTCCCTCGCCCAATCGGCCCACGATCTCAGGAAAGCGCTGACACCTCCCCGTTTTCCAACTCTTTGACGATCTGATAACGGCCGGCAAAGGTGAAGGCCGTGGCTAGCTCTTTGATGGGCGGATGAGAGAAAGAACCAATAAACGGCCGCGGTCAAAACCGTAGAAAAACATAAGACGATATAAGCTATCCTTGATTCTCTGGGGGGCTCTTTTTAGGAAAATATTCGAATGATGGCCGTCAATAAAAAATAATATTCCCAAAACAATGAGCAAAACCAGCGAGAATACAAGAACAAGCTTTATCCCGGCATCATATCTGATGTTGTCTTCGAAAATGAGGATGTCCATATACGCCTCAGAATCCTTCATGGCTATATTACAAGCTTACTCATTGTCACTTATCTAATTTAAATTTCCCGATGAGGATTTTTCGAGCAAGCCACAGATACACAGAAGTAGGCAAAATCCGCACCATTCGATATAGCAAATTCATGCGGAACGGGTAAATATAGACTTTTTTTCGTCGGGCCACCGCTTTGACCATCAGCCGGGCGGCTTTTTCCGGTGTCATCAACCAGGCTCGATGGGGTTGCCCTTGATTGATTCCGACGTCAACAAAACCAGGATGAATTGTGGTAAATTGAATCTCCCGGAATTCGACGGCCAGGCTCTCCATAAAATAATGCAAACCGATTTTCGATGAGCCATAAATCCCACCGGTTGGTAAACCACGCATCGAAACAGCGGAACCTATGCCGACAATTGTCCCCGCTTTTCGCGGAACCATGATTTCCAGACAGGCTCGGATAGTGTAAATGGCTCCTTTTAAATTCGTATCGACGACGGATTCAATGTCCTGCCAGTTCCATTTCTGGAACGACGAATTAGTGGCGACACCGCTGTTAATCCAGGCCATATCCAACCCGCCGTTTTGACGATAAAAATCCTTTATGGCCGTATGGACTTCTTCTCGATGGCGCACATCGCAGGCCTTGATCCAGAATGTGCTGCCGCTGTTTTTCAGCTTTTCTGCCAACCCCTCCATCTTTTCCTGGCGACGGCTCAACAGGCAGAAATGGACATGGTAAGGAGCAAGAGCTTCCACAATGGCCCAGCCCAGACCAGAGGAAGCGCCTGTAACAAGAACGGACTTATTTTGCCAGTAGGATGCCAATTTAATGGACATTCGTCGCTTTCGGTCTTAATTTTATAGATTATGCGGGGAGAAAGCAAAGCGCGCCTGATATAATCAAGACGAACAACAGGATATCTTGCGACAGAAGATTCCGATGATCAATATTTTGGCCAACTCATTTATTGAATTCAAAGTAATAAACAACGTATTTTTTATCATTGGAAAAAATAATTTTATTCGGTTTTCTATGAAGAGTCCATTCAGCTATTTTGGCCTCGTCAATATTTCTGTGCTGCAAAGCCTCCACTTCTTTTGATTCTTTCGGATATTCCCATTTATAAGGAAAACTAAAAATGGCTCTGCGTGAAATACGCATGGCTTCTTTGAAGGCCTCCTTTTGCTTATCGCCCAAGTGTTCCCATACTTCGCAAGAAATTAAAAGATCATATTTTTTGTCCGCTATGGGCCAGGGTATTTTAGTGGCGTCATGAAGGTAGGTTAGATTTTCAAGAACTTTCACGATATCCATAGTATCTTCCCCTTTAACAAGAGGGAGGCGATATGGGCCAAGCTCTAAAACGCTTTCTGGTTGTATCTTTTGAACAAGATCAACCACAATACTTAAGTATGTCCATCTTCCTTTGAAATAGCGGTCCTTTTTTTCGACCTCCACAAAATCCTGATAAGCGATTGGCTGTAGTTTTTTACTTGGGCCGCCTTGAAAAAGAACGGCGTATCCCGCAATAAATAGGGCCATGAACATAAAAATAAAAAGCACGGAATTTTGCTTGAGTTTCATTTTTCTCTTCTTTCAATAGCTATTTATAAACAAAGCAACATAAAGTATCAAGGTCGCGCTTGGCCTCTTTTCGCGTCTATTGACATCGCCGTGCGGTCGACGATATATTCCCGGCATGGTGCGGTGATGTAGGCGAAAGATCGGGAAATCAACACTTGTGTTTGAGGAGGTCATCATGAGGACGCGTATGGCGGTGTTTTGCTCCCTATTGGCTGTATTGGCTGTCGGCCTGTCGGTGGCGCAGCAGGAATCGCCGGTCACGGCAATCAAAGCAGGCCGGCTTATCGACCCGGAAACGGGGACGATAGCCGCCAATCAGGTGATTCTCGTCGAGGGCGAAAAGATCACTGGGGTGGGCCCGAATCTGGCGATTCCTTCCGGTGCCACGGTTATCGATTTATCTCAGCTAACTGTTCTGCCCGGTCTCGTTGACGCGCACACTCACATGGCCCTGACCTATAAGGAAGAGCCGGAGAACAATTATTATTATCTCACCTACGTCACGGATTCGACGCCGCTGCGCGCCATTCAGGCTGCATCCAACGGCATGCAACTGCTCAACTCGGGCTTCACCGTGGTCCGGGACGTGGGGAACAATGCGCTCTACGCGGATGCGGCGCTCCGGCAGGCCATTGAGCAGGGCTGGCTTCCGGGACCTACCGTGATCCCGTCGGGGCCGATGATCGGCAGCACGGGGGGCCAGTTCTGGCCGACGCCGGAAATGTACAAGTACCACAACATCATGTTCCCCGAATATATCGACGCCAACAGCCCGGATGAGATCGTGCGCGCAGTCCGGGAGAACATGTTGTTCGGCGCCCGGACGATCAAACTTTGTATCGACTGCAAGCCTTGGGGCTACTCTGTTGACGACATCAAGCTGGCCATCAGCGAGGCAGCTAAGGGCGGATGCAAGGTCGAGGGGCATGTGCAGACTGCTGACGGCGCGCAACGGGCTATCGACGCTGGGGTCTACATCATCGCCCACAACAATGCGCTCACACCGGAACACCACCGCCAGATGGCCGAAAAGGGGATCTTCCTAACAGGCACCGATACCCCGTTCACGCCCTATCGGGGCAGTGAGGCAGCTTTCAAGCGGACGGTCGAAAATTTGCGTGATGCCTGGGAAAAAAAGGTGCTCCTCACCTATTCAACCGATTTCGATTACTGGAACCAACGGATGAAAGATCCGAAGACCGGCGAGTGGCTGACCCGCGGGGAGCTGACCATCAACTTCCTCGAAACATGGAAGGCCGCCGGCATCCCCCAGGCTGACATTCTACGGGCGATGACGATTAATGGCTACAAGGCCGCGGACATCATCAGCCAGCGCGGTCCGATCAAGCCGGGATTTTTCGCCGATCTTATTGCGGTTCCCGGCAATCCCCTCGTCGACGTCGATGCGTTGCGCAATGTGACGTTTGTGATGAAGAACGGAATGGTGTTTAAGAAAGACGGCGTGATGATACCGGAAAAGTTCTTTCATCCCGGCCCGGTTAAAACACCGAATGGAAGGTGGACCCGCTAATCTGTTAAGACGCTCTCCTTCAGAATTGAATCTAATCCCCAGTAACATTCAAGAAAACAGATTCTGACGGAGTTATTTTGATAACAAGGGTGCCACCTCACAAGAAATTTTTTGCCTTTGTAATTCAATAAATAATAAAAAAGACCAAAAACCCGAGAAAAGAGTTTGAATAAAATATATTTTTCAGTTGCTACACTCTGCTTCACTAGGCAGACAAATTGTGCCACAGCGATGCAGAATGCTGTCCGATCCGAAGGTTAAGGAGTTTTCCCTTTTGTTCAGATTTCAGGTTGTCTTATTTTTTTCCGCTTTTGGGCATAAGGAGATCGATGATGAGGTAAACAGCGGCTACTCCGACGATGATATAGACGATCCGCGAGACTGTGCCAGCGCCGAAGATCTTGTAGACCAGATCAAAACGAAATGCCCCGACCAGCCCCCAGTTGAGGGCTCCAATGAGGACCAAAATTTGACAAATCCATCCCAAAAAGCCTATTTTTTCATTAACTCCTCCTTGATGAGCATAAGTTTATCAGCCTATGGAGGATTTATCAAGCTCTATAGGATAAAATTTTTCTGTTTCGCGAGTACGCCATTTGCTCCTGTCAAGCTTAAAATTGATGCCCCCTAGCGCGAAGTCATCCTATCACCGGCCGCTGTACACTTAAAGGGAAATAAGAAGCGCGCCTGAGAGGATTCGAACCTCCGACCTACGGATCCGGAGTCCGTCGCTCTATCCACTGAGCTACAGGCGCGCGGAGAGCCATAATATTACATCATCATTGGACCGCTGTAAATTGAAAAGAGGAGTCGGGATGGAGGCAACCTTCCGTGACTCTTGACAACCGTCCTGCACGGGGCTAAAAGATGATATAGGAGGGGATATTAAAAACAAAACGCGGGCGACTTTTCTACCTGTCTTCATAACCCTGTGCGGCGGACTCGTCTTGGGTCTTGCGGCTTGGGCCGCGCCGCATGGTCAATCGCGGGGCGGCAAGACGGTCACGGACATCGCCGTCGTCGACATCTCGGCCGACAAAAACGACTGCCGATTGTGGGTGACCTTCCAGAACAAGGGCACGACGACAATCCAGGCTACGCTGAGGGAGAGAACCTCCGTCCAGAGTGTGGGCGTGGTGGAGGACACATTTTCGGCCTTCAGCCTTCCGCCCGGGCAGTTTTTCGGTCACGGTGTCGGCGCCGACCCGGGCTACAAGATTTTCGGGATAAATAGAACCGTCACAACCGAGATCGACGTCGACAACGCCCTGGCTGAAATAAACGAATCCAACAACACCCTGACCAAAACCCTGAGCTGCAGTCTCCTTCATCCCACCGGTCCGGTAGAGGCCCCGCCCAAGCCCGACCTGGTGATTCCCTATATCAAATTCGTTGTCGTCCAGGAAGGTGATGATGCAGCGGGCCATTATGTGATCTTCAACGCCATCGTCTACGTTAAAAACGTAGGCCAGGGCGGCGTCGGTCCCTTCAATGTTCTTCTCGAACACCAAATCAACGGTGAAGGTCCCTATCTGACCTGTGCCACGTGCAAGATTCCCGTGTCGGGACTGTCCGCGGGACAAGGCCTGGAGCTGCCGGCCCGCCAGTACAACAAGCGCGGGACGCAGACATCCGGACAGGCCATTTTCTTCCGGGCCACGGCCGACTGCGATAACGTGCGCGTGGAGACCGACGAGACGAACAACGTATATAAGGATTCCTATCAAGGCCAGTCGGGGCACAAATAGGGCATCGACATCACGATTCCCGCTCTGAAGAAATAAGCAGGGAACCCCAGCCGGATTCGACGACCGCCCGGAACCTTTCTTGCCTATCGGTCCGTTCGAAGTCTCGGTTTGGCTCCGAGGTAGACAACAGCGATCCCGTTGGACAGGCCTTTGAATCGGACATCCAAGAACCCGGCCATCCTCATTCGGTCGGCCATCTCTTCCGGCCGCGGAAAGACCCGGTTGGATTCCGCAAAATACAGGCCTATTTCTAGTTTGAGAACTTTACAAAGACTCGATATAATCCCTTCTCATCAAAGACTAGCCGCCAGGGCAACCGTAACCACAGGAGTCTGATTAAAGTTGAACCCGGCCAATCAGCGAACGATAGGGGCTCGAACCGTCTCCGCCCGCATATGGGAAATCGATTTCCTCCGCGGCCTGTCTATCATCCTCATGGTGTTCTACCATGTGGGGTACGATTTGAGTGAATTGGGCGGCATAAAGACATTGCTCGGCATCGAGATCAATTTATCCAGTATCTTCCTGTTGGTGGCTCAAAATTTCTTCGCGGGTCTTTTCATCATTTTGTGCGGGATCAGCAGCACTTTAAGCAGGAGCAATATCCGCCGCGCCTTGAAATTGCTCGGAGTCGCGGTCATTATCACCGCGGCAACCTATATTTATAATCCTTCATCGGCCATCCATTTCGGAATTCTCCATTGTTTGGGAGTTTCCATTTTGATTTACGGCCTGATCTTTGAAAAATCAAAGCCTTGGGCCTGCCTGGCCGCGGCTGCGGTTGTCTTCGGCCTCACTGTGGCGCTCTCACTTTTTATGAGAAACGTGCCGGTCCGATTTAACTGGCTGCTCCCTTTCGGCCTCACCAGCCATACTTATACATCTCTGGATTATTTTCCCCTTCTTCCTTGGTTCGGAGTCTATCTGGCGGGAGCGGCCTTAGGCAAGTCTATTTATGCCCGGAAGCAAAGCCTCATCGCAAAAAGATTACCGGAGACATTCATAAATACGACCGGCAGGCATTCCTTGCTGATTTATATCGTCCACCAGCCCGTCATCCTCGCCGTCCTCTATGTCTCTGGCTTGATACGATTTTAAGATCGGCTAGGCCCTATTTCTGCACCTTGACCGGATAGGCCGGACGCTGCGGCCGGGCGGGGGGCGCCGCCGGCAGCTGCTTCATGATGATCTCGATGGCCTTCTCCAGCTGCGGATCATAGCCCTGCAGCACTTCGGCCGGCCACTGCTCGACCTCGACATCGGGGGGCACGCCTTCATTCTCCACCACCCAGCCCGTTTCCGTCCAGATGGCCAGGTTGGGCGCCGTCACCGATCCGCCGTCCATGAGCGCCGGGAAGCCGAGAATGCCGACCAGCCCGCCCCAGGTCCGCTTGCCCACCAGCGTGCCCAGCTTGAATTTGCGGAACATCCAGGGCAGGAGGTCGCCGCCGGACCCGGCCGTCTCGTCGATAATCATCACCTTGGGCCCCTGGATGGAGGCGCCGGGCGACTTGATGTCCTGCCCGTAGCGGGTGGCCCACCAGGCGATGAACGGCCGGCGCAGGATGTCGATGTAATAATCAGCCAGCGAGCCGCCGCCGTTGAAGCGCTCATCAACGATAATCGCCTCCTTGTCGGCCTGCGGGAAGAAGTAGCGCTTGAAGTAAGCGTGGCCGAGGGTCGAGGTATCGGGCACATAGACATAGGCCACCCGGCCGTTGGTAGCCGCCTGCACCTTGCGGATGTTCGACTCCACCCAGTCGCGGTTGCGCAGGGCGGTTTCGCTGGCCAGGGGAACAACCGCCACGGTGCGGGCGCCGCTGCCGTCGGGGTTGGGGCCGACCGTGATCTCGACGATTTTGCCGCTGCTGTTTTCGAAGGGGCTGTAGACGCTGGCGGGGGGCTTCAGGCCGACGCCGTTCACGGCCAGCAGGTATTCACCCTCGCCGACGTTGACGCCCGGCTCGGTCAGGGGCGCCTTGAGCTCCGGGTTCCAGTTGAGGCCGCCGTAGATTTTCTTGAAGCGGTAGCGGCCGTTTTCGATGGCGTAATCGGCGCCCAGCAAACCGCCCGGGACGGCCTTGGCCAGGTCGCCGAAATCGCCGCCACCGCTGTAGGAGTGGCCGACCACCAGCTCGCTGCACAGCCACTGGATCAGCCGGTTCAAATCCTCGCGGCAGGATAGGTCGGGCAGGAAGGCGGCGTACTTGTCCCACATGGCCTTCCAGTCGGCGCCGTGCATATTGGGAGCATAGAAATAGTCGCGGTTGATGCGCCAGACCTCGCGGAGGATCTGCGGCCATTCCCGGGCCGGGTCGATGGCGACCTCGATGGCCTCGGTGTTGAGCAGGCCCTTGCCCGGCTCGATCTTGCCGGCCAGACCGGCGATGGCGAACTTGCCGCCGGAGAAGTAAAGCAGCTTGGTCTTGTCGGCCGAGATCAGGAACCGCCTGATTTTTTCGCCGATCACCTCGTCCTTGCGCTTGCCCAGGTCGTGCTTATGGAGCTTGCCATCGCCGCTGGGCTCCCTGTCCAGGTAGTAGAACTCGTTTTCCTTGCCGGCCAGCAGGTTACTATAGCTCCCGGAGGGGAGGCCTATGGCCAGGATGCGATAATTCAGCCCCTCGAAATCGACCGTCACCGGAGGCTTGGCCGGTTTCTCCGCCTCTTCCTTCCCGGAAGCGGTTTTATTTTTTTCCGCCGGCTTGGGGACCTCTTTAGCGGCGGCCGGTTTTTCTTCGTCGCTCTCCTTGGCCAGGGGCGAGGGCGTGTCCTTGCCCAGGACGGCCAAATAGACCGTATTGGTCTCGCGCATGTCGCGGCTGGAGAGGTCGAACCACTGCTTGACCGGCCCGGCGTCGGTGGAGGCGAAGAAGTAGAGATACTTGCCGCCGGAGTCGAACACCGGCTCGCTGACTTCGCTTAGGCCGTCGGTGACGGCCAGGGACTGGTCCTTTTCCAGTGAATAGAGATAGACGGTCTGGAAATAGGTGGTGGTGTTCAGAGTGTAGGCGATCCAGCGGGAGTCGGGCGACCAGGAAGCGCCGAGGCTGACCATCCCGGCCGGGGTGTAGATCTTTTCCGAGGCTATTTTTTTCACCGCCCCGCTCGCCGCATCCAGCCAGTAGAGGGTGAGCGAATTGTCGCGGAAAGCGATCTTCTGACTGTCGGGCGACCACTGCGGCGCCTCGTAGAAGCCGGCGCCGGGAAGCTCGATTTTTTTCACAACGCCCTTTCCGTCCTGGCCGCGGATGTACAGCGCGTATTCTCCCGACTCGTCGGAAAAATAGGCGATCTGCCGGCCGTCGGGCGACCAGACCGGGGAGCGCTCGTGGACCGCCGGGGAGTTGGTCAGGTTGCGGGGATCGCCCTTTTCCGCGGGCAGGGTAATGATTTCGCCGCGGAACTCGAAGACGGCGCGGGCCCCGCTGGGGGATAGATCGGCATTGCGAATGAAGCGGTCGCCCTTGGCGTAGCGCGGCCGCAGGCCGATCAGATCGGCGGCGACACCCAGCTTCAGCCGCTGGACCTTCGCGCCGGCCAGGTCGAGGAGGTGCAGAGAACCGGCCTGCTCGAAAATAATTTTGCCGGCGGCTGCGGAGGCGCCCTGCACCGGAAAATCTTCAAAGCGGGTGAGCTGGCCGACCTGCCGCGTATGGGTGTCGTAGGAAAAAATATTGAATTCGCCGCTGCGGTCGGAGCGGAAGTAAACCTTATCCCCCATCCACATCGGGTCGGTGTCGTTCGAGCGGCTCTCCGGCTGAGGGATCTTCTCCACCGCCCGGTCGGCGAAGTTATAGATCCAGATGACCGACACGGTGCCGCCGCGGTAGTGCTTCCACTGGGCGAAGCGGGGGGCGATGGGGTTGTAGGCCAGGCGCTTGCCGTCGGGCGAAAAAGCGGCGGTGAAGGCGTTGGGCACCGGCACCAGCTCCGGGAAGCCCCCCTCCACCGGCACGGTGAACAGCTGAGTGTAGCGGTTGGTGAATACCTGGCGGGGCGAGGAGAAAAGCACCGCCCGGCCGTCGGGCGTGAAGCCGCGGACCAGGTCCGGCCCGGGGTGCCAGGTCAGCCGCCGCGGGAGGCCGCCCTCGGCCGGGACGACATAAACATCGGTGTTGCCGTCGTACTGGCCGGAAAAGGCGATCAGCCTGCCGTCCGGAGAAAAACAGGGGTTGGTCTCATAGCCCGGCGACACGGTCAGGCGGCGGATGTTTTTCCCGTCAAGGCCGGCCACCCACAGGTCGTTGGCATAGGAAAAGCAGATATGGTCGCGGGAGATGGCCGGCTGCGTCAGCATGCGTGTATCGGCGGTGTTGGGCCCGGCGGCGGGCAGCAGAATGAAGGCCGACAAAAGAATTACGGAAACCAGAAAAAACCTCTTCATTTTATCCTCCTCTCCGCGGGGGGCGGGTGGCCGAGTGCCCCTGTTATTGAGTTTTGATGATATTCCCGACTATAAATCGGTGTCAAGAATGAGGCAGCCCGGCCAGCCTTTTTTGGGCCTCCTCGACCTCGGGCTGGCCCGGGTCGGCGTCCTTCCAGAGGTCGAGAAATCTCCTGTAATTTTCAGCGGCCTTGGCCTTCAGGCCTTTTTTCTCATACAACCCGGCCAGCCTGAAATAATACTTGGGATGGATGAGGAAATGCTCAGCGCTCTTCGGGTCGAAAGTCGTCAGGCGCTCATACTCGGCGATAGCCTTGTCCAGGTCGCCGTTCTGCTGGTAGGCCCGGGCCAGGACATCTTTCAAGAAGGGCATATTATAACCAATCAGCGTAGAAATGTTCCACAGCTTAGGACAACGGAGAGGCGGGGTTTTTTCAAGAAGGGAAATCGCCTCGCCCTGTTTCCGCTCTGCCAGCAAGATCTCGCCTCTGAGGAAGTTGCCCCAATAAGGCGGTTCTGTTTTAACGAATCCAAATGAAGTATATTTTTTCCATCGGGATTTTGCGGAGTCGATCCGGCCTTGCCTTAGATCTATAAGTCCTAGTTGAAAACAGGCCCAGCTCTCTAGCGATTCTCTGGCTGACTGAGGGGCTTCCGGATATAATCGGGAGAACGCTTCGACCGTGTTCTGGAAATACTTGCGGCTGAGCTCGAGCTCTCCTGCCTCATTATAAAGATAAGCTTTTAGGACATTAGTTTCCTGCTTAAGATCCTCATTTCCGATTTTCTCAGCGAGTTCTGCCGCCCGCTGCAAATCTTCCATGGCTTTCTTCTTGCTTCCCAGCCATGAGTGATAAAAACCTTTAAGCAAATATCCAGTTATGACCTTAAACGAAGCCGCGATCTCCGCGGTCATCTGACCGATCAGCCTCATAGCTTCCTGATAGTCTTGCCTCAGAGCATATATATAGTGAAGGGCTAACAGTGATCCGTAGTAATCGGGCTTCACGCTCAAGGCTTCCTTAAATTTTGCCACAGCCTCATCCACCCTTCCCATCCCGAAATAGATGCCGGCCATGGTATCCAGGGGATTCGCCTCGCCGGGATAGAGAGAAGCGTATTTATTAATATATTTCAGTGCCTGTTCATATTCTCCCTTGTCCATATAAATGCCGGCCATAAAATTAAAAGCCGGGGCATAATTGGGATCAAGCTCCAGTATTTTTTGATTTTCTTCCAGGGCCCTATCCAAATTGCCGGTGTCGTAGTAAGTGTCGGCCAGTAAATCATGCGCCCATTTATCTTTGGGATATTTCTCTACGAGCTTTAAATAAATGTTAAGTGCTTGGGTCATTTTGAACTGAAGCTGGAGGTCCATGCCTTCGATATAAAGTCTTTCTTTATCAGTGGCTTTTTGGGAAAAGTCCATGGCGTTTTTAATAGCCTGGCGAGATAATTTCGCCTCGCCCATCTGCCAATATGACCTACCTAGATAAAAATAAGCCATGGCAAAGGTGGGGTCGAGCTCGACGGCCTTCCCCAGAAATTTCAGGGCACCGTAAAAATAGTATTTAAGAAATTCCTCTCTCCCTTTCAGAAAATAGTTATAGGCCTCCAGAGAACTAGTCGTCACTTCGGTCACTTTCAATGGGGCCAGCTCGACTTTTTCCGAGGCGATGCCGACCCCCTTGGCGATCTCCCGGCTGAGCTCGTCGATCTGGGTTTTCAAAATGCTGTCGATCCCCTCCCCCTTCCGGTTCACGCTCCTCAGGAGTTTCTTGGTCTCCACGTCCAGGACCTTGACGTCCGTGGCAAAGGTGTTTCCCAGCTTGGTGAAAGACCCCAGGACGATGGCCTGGACTCCCTCCAGGCGGCACAGCTGGAAGCCCAGCTGCCGGTCGATGACCTCCACCTCACTCTTATTCAATTGCTTGAGAAGGTCGGAGAGGCGCTCCCAGGTCACGACGTAGAGATAGCCGGTCTGCTCCAGGTCGGTGATCAGGAAATTGGGGATGACCTTTTGCAGGTAGTCGTAGCTCTTGTCGCCCGTCTGGTTTTCAAAAGTGATGACGGCCACCGAGTTCGGAATCCGGGGGGCGAGAAGGGCTTCTTTTTTAGGGAAGAAGCGCGGGAGGAGCACCACGGCGGCCGCCAGAACCAGGACGATGAGGGCCGGAACGAGGAGCTTCTTCAGCTTGAACTTGACCGTGATCTCCTTCGATGTAAAGGGTTTTCGCTCGGGTACGATGCGCTCGGTGGTGGGCAGGCCTTTTTCGATGCGGTCGAGGTCGGCGGCCAGCTCTCCGGCGCTCTGATATCTCTTGGCCCTGTCTTTTTCCAGGCATTTCAGAATGACGCCGCCCAGGTCGGCGGGGATATTGGGGTTAAATTGCCTGGGGTTCTTGGGCATTTCCCCCTTATGCTTCATGGCGATGCTGAGGGCCGTATCCCCTTCAAACGGCACCCGGCCGGTGGCCATCTCGTAGAGGATGATTCCCAACGAATAAATATCCGACCGTTGGTCAACATCCTTGGCCTCGGCCTGCTCGGGGGACATGTATT
>Ga0315282_10007377_pt1 | contig 18073 bp, 17 predicted proteins | sample YL17G07_20_MG_FD_203693 | JGI IMG/M metagenome (GOLD analysis project Ga0315282, IMG submission 203693) | Sediment microbial communities from Yellowstone Lake, YNP, Wyoming, USA - YL17G07_20 | ecosystem: Environmental > Aquatic > Freshwater > Lake > Sediment | place: USA: Wyoming | collected...
TGATCGGCGCCAATAACGCGATCGGCTTATAAACCTCCTTCCAATATTTTAATACTTCCTCCCCCTGCCCCTCGGCAGCATCTAAAAGTGCGGCTCTCTCCGTAGAGCTCATCCAGGCTAAGGGTTGACCGAACTTAACCTCATCCCCTTCCTGCGCGAGGATACTTTCAATGCGGCCATTTACCGGCGGCTTGACCTCAAGGCGGTTCTTAGGCAGAACTGTTCCTGTTGTGGAAATATAGGTCTGGATCGTGCCTATGGCAGAGCTAATCTCCTTAATTATTTCACTACCTTGCTCCTTACCTTTTATTTTAATTATAACGAACACAGAAATAACTAACAGTATTAAGATCCCAAAAATGATCTTTGATTTAGTTTTTGGCATATTCTAACGTCTCTCCTTTCGCCTGGATCCAATTCGCCTCAGCCAGCAACGCGTTAGCTTGGGCATTCAAGTAACCGGTCTTGGCCTGCACCAGATTATCCTCAATGATCGTCCAGTTATCGTATGTAATAAAGCCTGTCGCGTATTCCGCTTCGGCAATTTTTGAACGCTCCTCGGTAGCAATAAGGTTTTTGTATTGGACGCCCACGGTCTCAATAGCGTCCTGTAAAACCGCCCAGCTCTTGGCAAGGCTAACGACAAGTGCGTCCCTGGTGCTTCTTTCATTCTCCTTAAGTTGATTCAACAGGCCTTGGGCCTGGGATACCTGCGCCAGCCTCAAGCCTCCTTCAAATATGGGCATTGATAAAGCAAGTCCCAGGTTCCAGTTATCCCCCCGCGGCGTCCAGTGGGTACCTGCCTTATCGGCGCCTGCGGCACCGGTCAGCGTGGGAGAAAAATTGGCATAAGCGGACCTTAAGCTGAACTCCGCGGAATTTTTCTGGGCGGTAAGCTGCTGCAGGGATGGGTTATTTTTGACTAAAGATTCCAGGTCCGGCTCCTTCTTTGCCGGATCCGTAACCTTGAAATCCCCTTTTACCTTCATTGGAATAAATTCTTTTCTCCCCATCTCCTTGGTTAGCTGCCTTTGGGCCAATCCAATATCTCTTTTTGCCTGATTAAGTTGAAAATCAGCCTGGGCTAAATTTGCTTCCGCGGTCAACAACGCCCCACGATGCTCTAAACCTGATTCATAACGCAAGGTTATCAGCTCCAGGTTTGACCTGCGTATCTTAATGATATCCTCCGAAACCCTGATCAATTCCTGGGCCTTGAGCAAATTGATAAACGCGGTGCGTAAATTCAGCCTGACCTGGGTAGATGTAAATCTGTAATTCTGCTGGGAGGCCTTAATGGTTTCTGAAGCAGCCAAAACATTCTGGATCGTCTTAGTCCCGTCAAATATCAATTGGGTCGCGCTTACTCCATAAGTATAACTATCGCTAGTAACCCCGGGCGCGCTATCGGTGGCAGTCCTGGCTCTTGATGCATTCGCATTAGCCTCTATTTGAGGAAAAAGAGCGCTGGCGGTAATTCTCTTACCGGCCTGGGATTGTTTTATTTCCTCCACTGCCGCGATCAGATCCGGATGATTTTTAGCTGCTTCCCTGATACAATCCTGCCAGCTGAGTATTTCTTCGGCCGCGTAAATATTGCTAAAAAAGCCGGCTATGAAAGCAATCGATATAAACAAGGTGAATTTTAATTTCATTTATCTCTTCCCGCCCCGTTCAGGAACATCTCCAGGATAAAACCGGACATGCGGCTTAAGCTCTTGGCGCCTTTGGATTCCTCTTTGAGCCAGTTAAAAATTACCGACATAAAAATAGGGATAAGGACATCCGCTATTTGCTTAGGTGAAAAATCGTTCCTGATCAGCCGCTCCTCCTGCCCGAGCTTAACCAGTTCGGTCACAAACTCCCGGTGCTGTTTGACCACAGAGAGCTTGTGGAACCTGCCTACCTTTATTGCCTGGCTTTTATTCCCCTCCGAAACAAATATGCGGAAAAAATCCTGGTTCCGCTCGAAAAATGAAAGATTCTCATGGATAAATATTTCAAGCTTCTGCCTTGCGCCATGGGCTATCGAGGTCCGCTCCTTTAAAATAGCCAGGAGATCCCTGTATTTATGCTCAACCAGGGAAAAATAAAGAGCTTCTTTATCCTTAAAATACAGATAGACGGTGCCGGTGGCATATTGAGCGTCTTTTGCGATATCCTGCATGGTTGCCTCATAATAACCCTTTAAGGCAAACACATGCTCCGCCGCCCTCAAGATATCCCTCCGGCGCAAGAGCTTGTCCCTCTCCCTGCGGCTTAATGATAGCTCGGACTTGTCAATAATGAACTTATCTTCAATTAATGAATTTACATTCATAATTGAAGTATATGATATTTTCGGGGATTTTGCAAGTGTTATTTTAGGAGGGACGTTTCTGGATCCAAAGCGGGACCGTTTCCGGATCCAAAGCGGGACCGTTTCCGGATCCAATCGGAAAGGTGTCCCCTAGGGGAACGTCCCCATGAAACATTCTCTACCCATTATTCGGTGGCAACCCTAAGCATCCTGTCAAATCGTCGTCGACCCAGTGACAAAACCACTTGCTCTCACCCGTCGTACCAGGATAGAACGCCTGAAAGAAATCGTACGCCCTCAAAGCATCCGGAGTCTTACCGCCACTCGTACACCTCCTGGCAACCAATCCCAGGTACACTGAAGGATTACTGGTATTGTCTAGCCAGTACGAATAGAAATCGGTAGAATGACACATCCCATCTATCCCCACGTCAGCACTCTGTATACCGACAAACGTACCATTCTCCAGCCAATATTCATAAGCGAGTTGGCGCATAGCGCCTATGCGGATTTTGGCTTCGGCAAGACGGGATTTTTCAGCTGTAAGAGAGTATTGACTGATCCCTAGCGCCGCAAGTATGCCTACGATGATTATGACGATGATTATTTCGATAAGTGTAAACGATCTTGATCCAGATTTTGGTGGGGGAATTAAAACTTTATTATCCATGTGGGTAGTTTACCCCCCCCCAGATTTTGTCAATTAGAATTGTGTCAGGGTATGAACTGGTAAGATAGGTAACAATCCAGACCGGGGAGATAGGTTACCAATTCTTGCGGGACAGTCCCCTCTCTAGCCTTCGCCAATAGCCTTCTACGGGGACAGTCCCTGCGAATATCGAAAAATTTCGCACGCGTACAATATCCCGAGAGCGAAATATCAGTAGAATGAATGTGGCGGGAAAACCGGTGAGGAATTTTAACCTTTGCGGAATATTCTTTTGAAGCAGAAAACAACCATACCCAGGATAAATCCCCAGGCAACTATCATCAATATCCATCCTCCAAGCTTCATGATCCCCTCCCCTGCATCATTCCTGAATTATAAATTAACCACATCTTCAGGATGGTATAATGACAGAAATAACAGGATATACTCCTTGATATGGCGGGTGAGCAGGAAGTTATTCTTGATGTGCTCCCTGCCGTTTTCCCCCAATTTCTTCGCGTAATCCGGGCTGTGCAAAAGCTGCTTTAAGGCAAAAGCCGCACCTTCAATGGAATGGCATAACAACCCGGAGTATTTATGCTTTATCTGCAGAGAGATCCCGCCGACGCTTGAGGCGACCACGGGCTTGGCCTTCCAAAGGGCCTCGGCGACCGTCAACCCAAAACCTTCCTTTATCGATTTCTGGATAATGATATCCGACGCTCTCTGCAGGGCATTGACCTCGATGTCATTCTGGGGCAAGAGCAATATATGGATGTCTTTATCTCCCGCCGCTTTTTCCATGACCTCATCCAGGACCTTCTGGCCCTCCGGGTCGTCGCTAGCTGTGCCTCCTGCCAAGATCAGCTGGCAATCTATATAACGCTTGACCTGCGAATAAACGTCAATAACGCCCAAAGGGTCCTTTAAATAATCAAAGCGGGAGATCTGGGTAATGATCGGCTTATCCCGGACAATTTCATATTTCCTCAAGACCCCGTCAATTACCTCCTGCGGCAGCTCCTTGTTCTTATCGCTTAAAGGATCAATGGATGGGGATATCAGGAACTGCCTTATCGGGAGCCTCTGCGAAAAACCCGGAGCGGAGAATACGGCCGAGTCATACTTTACGATAAAATCCATCAGGAAACCCCAGACCTTCTGATTGGGATTGGAGACATCTATATGGCAACGCCAAAGCCATTTATTCCCCTTCTTTTTCTCAACCAGGGCTATCGGCTGCGGATCATGCACAAAGACAATATCGCCAGAGATATCTAACTTAGCGATGTTCTCGCGGCTAGTCTCCATAAAAATATCAAAATCCCGCTGGTCGATGGCCTCCCTCCTTCCATGCAGGGCGTTATGAAATTTCTTTGTCACCGAATAAAAATTTTCTCCTCCTTTGATGAGATCCCATCCGGCATTTACCCCCACCTCATTAAGTAAAGGCACCATACGGTTCAGGATCTCGGCAACCCCTCCTCCTACAGCGGTAGAGTTGATATGCTGCACCCGCCTGCCTGCCATTTTTGCGGCAAGCATCCTGATCTCATCTATGGTTGACTGGCCTACGATGGGAATATAATCATCTATTTTTATCATATTGACTTAAGGACTCCTCTTCTGAATTAGAGATATGATCTTATTCCTTAAATCCTCAAGGGTATGGGTGTAAGGATCAAGCCGGGATATCTTATCCGCCAGTCCCTTATCCCCGATAGCCGAACCGATCCAGTTGGAGAAATCATTTACCTGCTTCTCCAGGCGCAGCCGCGCCTCAAAGATGTGAAAATATATGGAATCAATGGTTACCTTTTTAAGCGCCTGGATAAATTCATCCAGGTCATGCGCGACATAATTGGTGGGAAAGACAAAGCTTACCGACTTAATGAAGTGGAACTCTTCTTCCGACCGGGAGAACCTCAGCTTTGCCAACGGATTATCCTCCAGGTATTTCTCTATCGTAGAGGCGATCTTCTCCCTCAGGCTGCGGATGGTCAAGAACTGCATCGTATCGATGCTGGCCAGCTTTTCCCCCAATTCATCCTCCCCTAAAACATCCGATACCCAATAGGAGAAATCATTGGGCGGCTCGGGAGAAAGATATTGATGCTGCTGGAGGAACCTGTGGGTGTGGTGATAGATGGAGGAACCAGGCACCTCCCTTATAAGTTCAAGCAGTTGGCCTAAAGTAGATGCCCTCAAACCCGTCAACTCCGAGATATGGGAACTTGCGTAGAATACAAAAGGTGCTTGTGCTCCTGAAGGAGGCATTATCCTCTCCCCTCTTTAAGCATACCGGCAAGTTTGCTCAGGAAAAACCTTACCTGGCCGGTGTCCTTTAAATAATACTGCGCGGAGGATTTCTTCCGCCGGCCGACGCAGACGGTAATACCTATATCCTTTAACGCGGTAAAGGCATCCTCATCGGTTGAATCATCCCCGATATAAATCGGAATAACCTTCTCTCCGTGCCTGAGCAAGCTCTCCCTGGCTAAAAGCCAGAGGGCTACCTTGCCTTTATCCAGTCCGGAGGCAGGCCTTATATCAAATACCATTTTCCCCGGCCTGACCGCGATCTTTTCTTTTGCCAGGTAATCGCCGACTGTCCGGCGCAGGATAGTTTTTAGCCTGGGGATCTCATTTTTTCTTACCAGCCGGTAGTGCAGGGATAAAGAGAGGCCTTTGTCCTCGATAATCACCCCTTTGACTTTAGAAAGCTTGGCAGTCAAAGAATCTTTTATCCGGGCAATGGCTTTCATATATAAAAGGGAAAAAGCCGCCTTATATTTCAACTGCGGGCCTTCGATCTCTAACCCATGATTACCGGAATAAATGATATCCTTTAACCCCACCTTTTTCCTGATATCATCCAGGCCCCTGCCGGAAATAACCGCGACCTCGCAAGCGGGCAGGCCGATCAATTTCTTGAGGCTGGCCCTCATCCTCTCCGGGAACACTGCCTTATCCGGGGTTGCGGCAACGGGAGAGAGGGTCCCGTCATAATCAAGGAATAATAATAGACCCCTGTCCTGCAGCTTCTTTCTTACTTTATCCAGGTCATCCAGGAGATAGCGCATTTTAAATTTTCTTTAAAGCGGTCAACTCGGTAATGATATTGGCTGCCCAACGGTAAACATTGTTCTCGGAAACTACCTTGCGCATATTTTCCATCCGCTTCCTCTTCTCTTCTTTAGGCATTTCAATGGCCAGCTTGATGCTTTCGGCAAATTCCTCCGTTGAATATGGGTTGACCATAATAGCATCCCCTAACTCGCGGGAGGCGCCGGTAAATTGGCTTAAAATCAGGACCCCGGACAGATCATTCTTCTGCGCCACATATTCCTTAGCCACCAGGTTCATCCCGTCGTGCAAGGAGCTGACAATGCAAATATCCGCAAGCTGATAGTAAGGCTGGATATCATCCTGCGAAAAATGTTTTTTAAGATAGAACACCGGGATCCAATCCCCTTCTCTATGCTTCCAGTTGATCTTCTCAACCAGCTCATCAATCTCGCCGATCAGGTCATGGTAACGCTTGATATGCGTGCGGCTGGGCGCGGCCAGCTGGATGAACACAAATTTCTTCTTATATTCAGGATACTTTTCCAGGAACCTGTCGATGGCCAATAATTTTTCCACTATGCCTTTTGTATAATCTATCCTGTCCACCCCCACTGCCGTGATCTTGCCCTCCAATTCAAATTCCCTCTTTAAATGCTCGATCTGGCGCGTGGGCTCGACCTTGAATGATCCTGCGCCTGCCTGCGGGTCGACGCTTATGGGAAAGGCCCTGACAAAGGTCTCCTTCCCGTTCCTGACAACGCTGAATTTCTCGGTATCCACGCGTGACTCAAGCAAGCGGTTGGCGGTATCAAGAAAATTGTTGCAATGATTCTGGACATGAAAACCGATCAGGTCGCTTCCCAGCATCCCCTCCAGGATCTCGTTCTGGTAAGGGCAGATCATGAAGGCCTCCGGGGTAGGCCATGGTATGTGCCAGAATAAAGCGACTCTGGCGTCGGGCCGCTTCTCTTTGATCATTTTAGGCAAAAGCGTAAAATGGTAATCCTGCACAAAGATAAACGGGTCCTTTAAAGGCAGCTCCTCTAAAACGCTGTCGCTAAACTTTTGGTTTACCTCTTTATACATCCGCCAGTCAGACTCCTTGAACACCGGGCGCGTATGCGTATTATGGCATAAAGGCCATAACCCTTCATTAGAGAACCCGTAATAATAACCTTGCTCCTCATCCTTACTGAGCCATACCCTTTTGAGGATATAACGGTTATCTTCGGGGGGCACGCCGAGCTTGTCTTTGGAATTGACGAATTTCTTATCGGAGTTGCCGCTGCCGTGGGCGATCCAGGTCCCGCCGCAGGCGGAAAGTATGGGATGTATGGCGGTGACTACCCCGCTTGCCGGCCTTATGCATGCGGATTCTCCCGTACTCTCATCAAGGACATGCATATACGGCTCCCTGTTGGAAACCACAAAAAGGGAATTATCACCAAGTTTGGCGTGAATAAGGTCCTTAAGTTTGGCTTCAGTCCATAACTCTTCTTTTTGCAGGCGCATGTGCGCCTGGTCCGAGATCGTCCGACGGGCAATCCTTATGCTTAAGGCGACCTGCTCCACTTCACTGATGAGCTTGCCGAATTCGCCTTTCTCGGCAAAAGGCCGCAGCTTATCGGTATCCCCTCTCTGGAAGTGGGTGAACCACTGGGTCAGCCTGCGCACCGGCATAATAAAGATCTGCCTCTGGATCAAAAAGGTTACTAAAACTATCAGCAATATAAGGACTATGGAAGCAGTGCTCAATTTTCTCCACAGTTCAGTTAAAGTAGTGAACATATAGGAGGTATCATAAATCACCTCCACCATGCCCAATACGCTTTCATCATCATCTAAAACAGGCAAAATATAACTGTATACGGAATACTCCCTGAACTTCTCAAGGGCCCCCCGCGGCTCCTTCGTCGAGAGGATATCTTTAAGGTAAGGCATCTCCTGCTGCTTTAGATCGGAAAACTGCTCGGTGACTGCCAGGATCTGGCCCTCCCTGTTGTAAATGACGCAACCCTGCAGCCTTTCCCTCTTCTGAAAACTATCGACTAAGCGTTTAGCTTGCTTCAGGTCATTATTGACAAGGATGTATTTGGCGGATAACTCCAGGCTCTCACCCACTGCCCTGGCCTTTCGCTTCAGGTCATCCATAAGTTTCTCTTCCGTGAAACGGGCCTGTATAATTCCCGAGATAGTAAACCCGAGGGTTACTATGATCAATATGGGTAGGATAAAAATGAGAATTCTTTTCATTTGATTTTCCCCTTCCTAAAACAAGAAACCTTCGCCCTGATTACAAAAATGAACATTCCGGATAAGATCATGGCTAAACATAGGATCTGCCCCATGGTAAAGGGGCCCAATACAAACCCTAATTGCCGGTCAGGCTGGCGGAAAAACTCAATGAGAAATCTTACTACGCCGTAGCCGAGAAGGTATAAAGAAAAAAGGCAGCCGGAAACCCGCATCTTCTTACGCAAGCCCCAAAGAATGATAAAAAGAAATATTCCTTCAAAGAAGGCTTCGTAAAGCTGGGAGGGATGCCGCAATTGGCCGGCCGGGTCCAGAGGAAAATACATCCCCCAAGGCACCGAAGTGACGCGGCCGTAAAGCTCCCCGTTAATGAAATTTCCTATCCTGCCGAAAGTATATCCCAAAGGCACTGCGGGTGACAATAGATCGGAGAGCTGCCAGAAATCAAGCTTATGCCTGCGGCAAAAAACCACCGTTGTAATTATTATTGCTGTGAGCGCGCCGTGATAACTCATCCCATAGAGCCCGGTATATTGAAATCCGTTATTAATATCAAAGGGCAGGATTATCTCTAAAGGATGCTTCAAATAATATAATAGGTCGTAGAAAAGGACATACCCCAGCCTGCCGCCGACCAGCACGGCAAAAACCAACCAGAAGAAATAATTTTCAATAACCTCTTTTTTGAATCCGGTTTTCTCTGTTTTCAACCTGTACAAAACAAGCAAATAAACCGTAAGAAAAGCAAGCAGGTACATTAAGCCGTAATAATGCACCTCTATAAAACCGATTTTAAAGAAAACTGGGCTGAAGTGCTCAGGAAGATGATTCCACCAGGTAATGAATTCTTTCATTTTAAAAACCGGCATCCTTTTTAAAGTTTTAGATTACGCAGCCTTAATGAATTGCCGATAACCGAAACCGAGCTGAAGCTCATCGCTACTCCGGCGATCATCGGGTTCAAAAGCAATCCAAAGACAGGATAGAGCAAACCCGCGGCAATGGGCACGCCGAGGGCATTATAGATAAACGCGAAAAATAAATTCTCCCTTATGTTGCGCATAACGGCCCGGCTCAGGCGCAAGGCCTTAACGATACCGCTCAAGTCCCCTTTGACCAGGGTGATCCCGGCGCTTTCAATGGCCACATCGGTCCCAGTGCCCATGGCAATCCCAACCTCGGCTTCGGCCAAAGCCGGGGCGTCATTTATGCCATCACCGGCCATCATCACCTTTTCCCCGGAGCGCTTTAATCTCTTTACGATCTCCTGCTTGGCCTTTGGATCAAGCCCGGCGTAAACATCAATTATACCCAATTCTTTAGCGATAGCTTTCGCGGTTTTTTCATTATCCCCTGTCAACATCACAACCTTAAGCCCCATTTTACGCAAGGCCCGGATGGCATCAGGAGTTGTTTTTTTTATGGGATCTGATATCCCGATGATCCCGGCTGCTTGCCCGTTAACAGCTACCCAGGCAACTGTCTGGGCCTTCTCCTGAAGTTCATCAGCCTTCTTTTTCAATTCTTCAGGCAAATTTATCCCGCTGCCCTCAATGAATCCTTCTCTCCCGAGCAAAACAACCCTGGCACCGACTTTACCTTTGATCCCTGCCCCGGTTACGGATTGAAAATCCTCAACCGGAACCAACCCTCCGCCATGCGCTTTAACATGTTCAACTACCGTGCGGGCTAAGGGATGCTCGCTAGCCTGCTCTATGGAAGCCGCTATGTTTAACAGCTTCTGCTCATCCCAATCTTTTCCCGGCATCACAAAAGTCACCTGCGGGCTTCCTGCGGTCAAGGTCCCTGTCTTATCCGTAAGCAGGCAGGTGATCTTCTCGGACTTTTCAAGGGCCTCGGCGTTCTTGATCAAGATGCCTGACTGCGCGCCTTTTCCAACGCCTACCATAACCGACATGGGGGTTGCCAGGCCCAGGGCGCAGGGGCAGGCAATGATCAAAACCGAAATGAAGCTGACCAGGGCATAAGCCAGCGCTGGCTGCGGCCCGAATATGGACCAGATAATAAAAGCAGCTATCGCGCATACCAGGATCAAAGGGACAAAATAAGCTGCAACCCTATCGGCAACATTCTGGATGGGGGCGCGGCTACGCTGGGCACTGGCCACCATGTCTACGATCTGGGCAAGAATAGTTTCCGAACCGGTTTTTTCAACCCTCATTAAGAAACTTCCTGTCTGATTAACAGTTGCCCCGATTACCCGGTCACCGTTTTTCTTAACAACAGGAACGGGTTCCCCGGAGATCATTGATTCGTCAATACTACTTTTTCCTTCAATGATTGTGCCGTCCAAAGGCACCTTCTCACCCGGCCGCACGCGCAATAAATCACCTTTATGAAGATCATCTATGGCAACATCCTCTTCCCTGCCATCCCGGAGGCGATGGGCTTCTTTAGCGGCAAGGCCAAGCAATGCTTTTATTGCCTGGCCTGTCCTGTGGCGCGCCTTTGTTTCCAGGAGCTGGCCCAAGAGGACCAATACCGTAATAATCGCGGCTGCTTCAAAATATAAACCTATCTCTCCGTGCACCTTCAATGAAGAGGGGAAAATTCCCGGTAAAAGTATGGCTGCAGCGCTAAAACCATAGGCAGCAGCTACCCCTATAGCGATCAGGGTAAACATATTGGGGCTTTTGTTCAAAACCGATCTCCAGGCCTTTACGAAGAAGGTGCTTCCTGCCCAGAGCACAACAGGGGTCGCTAAAATAAATTGTATCCAGCGCGAAACCCCGGAGGCGCTAAAGGCCGCCGGATCAAACTCCGGGAGCATCTCACCGAGGGCAAAGATAAAAATTGGGATCGTCAAGATCAGCCCGATCCAGAACTTGCGGGCTAAAACCCCCTCCTCTTTATTGTCCTCTTCTGTTTTCGGAGAGAATAACTTTGACTCCAGCTGCATCCCGCATTTCGGGCAATCCCCGGGTCTATCCTGGATAATCTCAGGATGCATAGGGCAGGTATAAATATTTTTGATCGGGTCTCTAACCATGGGGAAAGTTAAATGGAAGCTTTCAGGAAATCCTTTATCTTTGTATTCCTGTCGGAGCTCCCTGTGCCTGACTCCGGAAATTTTTGCTCGAAAGCGGGGATTTCTTTTTTGTAGAAGGCGCCCAGGGCAATAGGCGAGTCGCTATTATAATCCCATTCCCGTATCTTATTTAAGGCCTGATTATAATCCCGCACATCATGCTCTTTCAATTCATAAACCTTCTTATCATAATATTCATACATATTGTAATAAGTAACGCAGACCTGCAGCACATCAACCAGGGAAAATCCTTTGTGCATTATTGCTTCCTTAAAGAGCTTTTTAAGCAGCTCTATGCCGTGGGATGTGCCCCGGCCAAGAAAAGTGGCTCCGCTGGCGAGCATGACTTCAAGGGGATTTAACGCTGGCTCGAGGGTTCCTGCCGGAGTAGAGCGGCCTTTAAAACCCAAAGGAGAAGTAGGCGTATATTGCCCGGTGGTAAGCCCGTATACGCGGTTATTATGGATGATCATCGTGATATCAATGTTCCTCTTGGCGGCAAAGATAAGATGCTCTATGCCTTCCCCGTAGGCATCCCCATCCCCGGCAAAGACGATCACCTTGACTTTCGGATCAGCAAGCTTAATCCCTTCGGCCGCCGGAGTTGCCCTCCCATGTATGGAATAAAAACTATTCACGTTCAGATAATCCACGATCTTGGCATGGCAACCGATGCCTGAAACCAGGACGATATTTTCCAAAGGGAGCCCTTCGGCATTTAATTCACCCAGCACCGCCTTCACGGCATTCAGGATGGCGAAATTTCCGCATCCCGGACACCAGGTATTCGGGCTGTAAGTTCCAAGATTACTCTGACTCATTTCGCGATCCCTCTTATTCTCTCCTCTAATTCTTCCAAAGAAAAAGGCCGGCCGTCATATTTAAGGACCTGCTCATCCACATTAAAACCGGATATCTTGAGCAAACGGCTCAACTGCCCTGTGGCATTATTCTCAACGCAGATAAGTTTCTTAATCCCCTTGAGAGCCTCCTGAAATTGCTTCACCGGAAAAGGCCAGAGCACTAGCAACTGGATCACCTTTAAGCCCAAACCCTGCGCTAGCTCCACGCATACACCTTTGTTAGAGCCCCAGCAAAGCAGAGCGACCTGGGAATCCTTATTCCCGTAAGTTTTTACGGTATTAAATTTATCCAACTCCTCCCGTAAATATTTTTCCTTGCGCAGGCGTTTCTCCGACATTAAAACAGAGAGCCCGGGCTCTTCGGTAGTTATGCCGGATTCATCATGCTCATAACTATTTACCTTTATGATCGCCTCTTTTTCCGGCGGGAAAGCCAAAGGAGAAACCCCGCTTTCCGTATTCAGGTATCTTTTATAGGGTAGCTTCCTATCCCATAATAAAGGGGCCTCCTCTTTTATATCCGGGATAGAATCAATATCAAAGTTAAAGACACCTTCACCTAAGTTCTTATCCGTAAGTATAATTGAAGGTATCTGGTATTTCCAGCTTAAGTTCAAAGCCTGGCCTGACCAGAAATACGCCTCCTCCGTATCGCCCGGGGCAACGACAAAACGGCAGAATTCCCCCTGGCCGGCATTTAAAACAAAATGCAGCTCTGTTTGAGCCGAATATGTTGGCAGTCCCGTAGATGGCCCCGGCCTCTGGCCCATAACGATCACGATCGGCAATTCGCTCATCCCCGCGAAGCTTAATCCTTCAGTCATCAGGCAAAACCCGCCTCCGGATGTCCCCATGGCTGCCTTCTTGCCCATATAGGAGAACCCTAAAGCCATGAGGATCACCCCGATCTCGCTTTCCGGATGGATAACCTTTAAGCCGAAATCATCCGCTACTTCCGCCAGATAATGCAGGATAGGCGAGGTAGGGGTCATAGGATAGGAGATATATGTGTTGAGCCCGGCTTTGACAAGCCCAAGCGCCACAGCCTGGTTTCCGGAAATTAAAGGAAGGCCTTCCCGCGGCAGGGCTTCTATTTTTGTCAATTCCTTTGTTTGGTCATAACCGCGCTGAGCAACCTTTAAATTCAACTCGGTTTCTTTGGTAAATTCTTTTTTGAAGACATTTTCCAAAAGCTCCCATTTTATTCCCGCTGCTTTGACAAAGGCCCCGATTATGCAGGTATTACGCATTATCTCGCCTGCCCCCTCCTCTTTGATGATCTTGGCTATAGGGACACCTACGGAGCGAACCTTGCCCTTCAAGCCCTCTAATTTAACGGAATCAGAATCATAAATGACGACGGAATCATCTTTTAATTTATCTTTGTGAAAATCAAAGGTATCCTGATTCAGAGCAAGGATGAAATCCGCCTTGTTCCTGTGGGTGGCGATCCTTTCTTTTGAGGCGCGGATAATGGAAAAGGTATGCCCTCCCCTGATAATGGAAGGGTAGCCGCGGTAAATATAAACACGCAGGCCCAGCCTGTTCAAAAGCCCGCCTATAACTGTACCCGACTTGTCTATGCCAAAACCGGCTTTGCCGCCGATAAGCACGGAAAAATCATTCATTTTATTTCCCAAATTAGAAAATGGGGTCAGCAAATTAGAAAATGGGGTCAGAATTATTTATTCAAAGGATTATTTTAGTAATAAATAATTCTGACCCCATTTTCTTGACCCCATTTTCTAATAACTTATTTCTTTTTCTTCTTTGCTTTTTTCTTAGGTTTCTTCGGCCCGCATGATCCGTAGCTCATAAACGCCTCCTTTGTTATGATTGCTTTCTATGTTCGGGTTTATTTCTTCTTCCGGTTTTTCTTTGCTTTCTTTGCTTTTGCTTTCTTCTGCATAGGCCTGCCGCAGCACCATATAGTTGTCTCCGATGCCCCACAAGCATCAATAACGATTCTTCTCCCGCAAGGAACACAAAGTAGCTTCTGACCTTTCTTATGTTTAGCCATTTGCACCTCCTTTATTTTTATTTTACTACTTTTATTCCGGAAAGACAAGAAAATTGCCTGGAATTCTCCGTAAACTTGATTATTTTATTCATTATATCCACGCACTCCGCCGGATATTTGCCGACCGCGCTCTCCGCCGAGAGCATCAGGTAATCCGAACCGTCCAGTATGGCATTGGCTACATCCGAAACCTCCGCCCTTGTGGGTATATGGTTTTCGGTCATGCTCTCCAGCATTTGCGTGGCGGTGATCGCGAATTTCTTCGCCCGGTTACATTTGGCGATTATCTCCTTCTGGACCATGGGCACCTCATATATGGGAATGGATATGCCCATATCTCCCCTGGCAACCATGATCCCGTCGCAGGCCCTGATTATACCGTCAATATTCTTGATGCCCTCCCTGTTCTCTATCTTGGCGATAACCTGCACTTTTTGGCGGAAACCATTAAGATAATCCCTGAGCGCCAGGATATCCTCCTTATTCCTTACGAAGGACTGGGCGATATAATCTATTTTGTTTTCCACGCAAAAACGGATGTGCTCCCTGTCCCTTAGCGTCAGGCCCTTAAAATCCAGCTTAAGTCCCGGCATATTGATCCCTTTACGCTCTTTGATCTCTCCCGGTATAACCACCCTGGTCTTTAGCTTGCTCTTCTGGCAGCCTTGAGCGATAAGGCCGATATTGCCGTCGTCAATGAAGATCTGCTGGCCTCTGCCGATCTTGCTCAAAAGGCCTTTATAATCAAATGGGATAAGGTCTCCTTCACCCAAAATATCCTCCTGGGTCAACCAAATTAGCTGGCCGCTCTTGACCGCTACAGACCTGGCTCCTTTTAGCCTGCCGATCCTTATGCGATATCCCTCCAGGTCCCCCAGTATCTTTATCCTGCGGCGGTATTTTTTATTCAGCTCCCTTATCAGACTGATCCTGGCTGAATGCTGCTCAAGGCCCCCGTGGGAGAAATTCAACCTTACCACATCCATACCCAGCCGCATCATCTTCAGCAAAACCCCGTATCTATCCGAGGCAGGCCCCAAAGTACAGATTATTTTAGCCCTTGGCATTTTATTTAAAGAGATGGAATAGCAGGCCGATAAAACCATAGATCAAGCCCTGCATAAAAATTATCACCGGATTCAAAAGCCCGCTAAAAAGCAAAAATACCAATATGAAAAACCCGTAAGGCTCAAGCCTGGCTAAGCTCTCCTGCGCCTTCAAAGGGAGAAAACTCATCAATATCTTTGAGCCGTCCAGCGGAGGTATGGGGATCAGATTAAAAGCCCCCAGGATAATATTGATCCTTATTACCACCGGCAGGACCGTAGAAAGCGCCGAATTTTCATTGACAACTCCGAACTGCAAAAAAACCAGGCCGATCATGGCGATGAGTATATTTACCGCGCATCCTGCCAGGGCAACGCTGAAAAACCCAAAACGGCTCTTCTTTAAGCTGTAATAATCAACCGGCACCGGCTTTGCCCAGCCAAATCCCACGAGGAAAAGCATAAGTGTTCCTATGGGGTCAAGATGCGAGACAGGATTAAGGGTTAATCGGCCATACCGCCAGGCAGTATCATCCCCGAAAAGCCGGGCCACCCAACCATGCGCGATCTCATGAAAGATTACCGAATATAAAAGCGTTATTGCCAATATAAGGAATAACGCCGGATTATTGAACAAAAGCGATAATAAACCCATGCTTACCTCCCATTCTTTCCAGCCTGCCTCTTTGCTTGCATTAAGCTCCGATATTCATAATTAGCTCAAAATATTAAACGGGAGACTGGAGGTTTAATGCTGGTGTCCTACAGCTTTTTCAATCGCGGCGATAAGGTCATTCTTTCCCACGGGCTTGACCAGATAATCATTGATCCCCTCCTTATACGCGCTGTATTTATCCTGGTCCTTAAAGAGGGCGGAAATAATGATAATGGGAATATTCTTGCCGACAGGATCATCATTCAACATCGCGCATGCTTCCACGCCCCCTACTGCCGGCATGAGCATATCAAGCAGTATTACATCGGGCTCAAAGGAATATACCTCGGATATCAGGTTCTTGGCGCTTGAGAGGGTCTTCACCTCATAATTACCCGTCTCCTCCAGGTTGGTCTTTACTATGCTAAGGAAATCCGGCTCATCGTCAATCACCATCACTTTTTTCTTACCCATAACAGCCTCCTTATGCTTTCCTTAAAAAAACCCTTGCCTTAGTGCCCTTGCCGGCACTGCTCTCTATATCTATTATCCCCTTATGCAGCTCGATTATATTCTTGCTCACCGAAAGGCCCAACCCTGTTCCCTGCTTTGGGGTTTTAGTCGTAAAGAACGGCTCAAATAGTTTTTTCTTATTCTCCTCCGGGATGCCACAGCCCCTATCCTCTATCTCTATTACAACCGCGTCATTTTTAAAACCAAGGTAATCCGCCAGCTTCCTGCCGGCAGCATGCCTTGGCCATTTTAAGCGGATCCTGTATGAACGCAAGTAAAGCCTCCCGCCATCAGGCATACTCTCAATGGCATTCAAAAGCAGGTTTACGAATACCTGCTCTATTTTATTCTTGTCGATTAAGATCGCCGGCAATTCCGGAGATAATTCCCTGATGATCTCTATATTTGAAGTATTAACCTTATAACGCACCAACTCCAGGGCGCTTTCCAGCACGCTGTTTATATCTTCAGATTTTAAGCTCAACTCTCCTGACCTGGAGAACTCCAACACTGCGCGCACGATATTATCCGCCCTTTTGATGTTATTCTTCATCATCTGGACGATCTCGGACATTTTCTTCTCTTCTTTGGGGATCTTACCTTCCAGATAGTTAACCCCCTGTAAGAGTATCTCCAGGGGATTCTTCACTTCATGCGCCACCCCGCTTGCCAGCCTGCCGATAGCATCCATCTTCTCGGCCTGGATAAGCTGCGCCTGCGTTTCCTTAAGCTTGGCATAAGCATCCTGCAGGTTCTTCTCTATCTGCTTACGCTCGGTAATATCCCGGCCTTCGGGGATCATGTAAACAACCTTGCCGGAGGCGTTCTTAACCGGCTTAAGCGAGAAATCCACATAATGCAGGTTATCGTCTTTATCAAGGTGGGTCGCTTCAAAACGGACAAATTCCCCTTTTGCGGCGCTCTTTACCGCCTGGCGGACCTTTTCCTGCAGCTGCGCGGAATGCCTCCACCAGGGGGTCTCCCAGAAGGGCTTGCCTAAAACGCTGGATGCCTGGACGCCGCTGAATTCCAATGCCGTTCTATTCGCCTCAATCAGGGTCCCGTCGGCGGTCATCAGGCCGATGAACTGGTAGGTCTCATCAAATATGGCGCGCATTTTCCATTCGTTATCCATCAGCCGGACCTCTATCATCCGAAGCTTGGTGATATCGCGGTAAACGCTTAAGAATAAATTGCGACCCGCGTAATCGATCAGAGAGGAAGATATGAGGACATTCTTCATCTGGCCGCTCTTTGTGGCGATAGCCGTTTCGATCTCGCGGTTGGCCTTCTTTTTTATAAGTTCCTCGATCCCTTTTAACGCGGCTTTGCGGTCTTTGGGATCGGGATACAGGAGCCCGATAAAATCCGGGGAGGCGTTGGCCTCCTCCATGGAGTAACCGGTGATCTCCTCCATTGCCGAATTATAAACATAGAAATGGCCTGTCTGATCGCTGAAGGTGACCCCTTCGCGGATGCTGGCAAGGACCTTGAGTAATTGATTTTCTCCGGACTCTGGCCTATTATCCATTTTTCCTTAAAAATAAAAAACCAAATTCCCCGCAAGTCAGATTGCAGAAATTTTGGTTTGTCTCCGTAGCATGGATATAATTATATCCCTGCCAATGGATTAAATCAATAAGAATATAGCTTTACA
>Ga0315282_10007380_pt1 | contig 18070 bp, 12 predicted proteins | sample YL17G07_20_MG_FD_203693 | JGI IMG/M metagenome (GOLD analysis project Ga0315282, IMG submission 203693) | Sediment microbial communities from Yellowstone Lake, YNP, Wyoming, USA - YL17G07_20 | ecosystem: Environmental > Aquatic > Freshwater > Lake > Sediment | place: USA: Wyoming | collected...
TCTTCCTTTTATAATCCTTTTCTTCTAAGGACTGCAGCGCTTTCATATAATCAATGACACGAATATCAACGAATTGTCATCTCTATCGGCAATTTTGGGGACGATGCCGACGCTCGGGATTCTCAAGAAAGCCGCGAATGAAGCCTGGCTGTGTTCCGCCGGTTCCCGATTCAATAATAAATAATTTTTTAGCTTTGGGCTTTTTCTTTGTCGGCGCTTTCTGGATGACCCTGAGTTGTCCGAAGAACCGCGGCAAAATCGTCTGATTTCATTTTGACTCGAATTTGACTTAAGTCAAAGATTTTTTTTGGGGGTCGAGTAGAATCACCTCTTCGTTTAAGGATTGTTTCCTCCGGATTTCACTCTCTCTCGGGAAAGAGATAATTCGGAGAGAAAAATTAAAGGAGACCTGAAAGGAGTGCGGCAATGGCCAAAAGAAAAATCATTGAGATCGAACGCGATTTGTGCGACGGCTGCGGACTGTGCACCACGGCCTGTATGGAAGGAGCTCTTGAGCTCGACGAGGAGAATAAGGCCGTCTTGGTCAAAGAAATCTTTTGCGATGGCCTGGGAGCCTGCCTGGATGTCTGTCCGACCGGCGCCCTGAAGGTCGTCGAACGGGAGAGCAAAGAATACGATCCGAAAGCGACGTTCGAGCATGTCCTGAAAATCCGCGGCGGGGAAGCGGCTGAGCACGTCCACGGCGCAGAGCCGGCCGGCCGAAAACCCGCCCCGCATTTTTCGGGAGGCTGCCCCGGCAGCAGGGCCTGCGAAATCGCCCCTGAGGCAGGTCCAAAAGATGCAAAACAAGTGTCGGCCAGGTCGGAATTGACGCAGTGGCCGATCCAATTGCACCTCGTTTCTCCCGTGGCTCCGTATTTCCAGAAGGCCGACCTCTTGATCGCCGCCGACTGCACGGCCTTCTCCTTCGGAAGTTTTCACCCCGATCTTTTGAAGGGAAATAAACTCATCATCGCCTGTCCCAAGCTCGACGACACGACGGGATACATGGAGAAACTAGCTGAGATTTTGAGGAGAAACGATATCCGCTCCCTATCCGTGGCGATTATGACCGAACCCTGCTGCTCGGGCCTCTTTCACTTAGTCGAGGAGGCCGTGGCCTTGTCGGGCATGCGCCTCACGCCCAGGAAGATTATCGTCGGGATCGACGGAAAGATCGGTTCATAAAAATTTCTGGAGTCATCAATTTAAATTCACCGCTTCCGCGCCGCCGTAGTAAATCCCGTTGAACAGGAACTTGAATGTGCCGTGCGGCTGGCCGCGGAACGTGATTTCCGGGCCGAAAAGGAAAAGTTTTCCGTTGCCGATGGGCGCGGAAATGACCGCGACTCCCCGGCGCAGGTACTGATCCCCCCAGACCCATCCGCTCCGCAGTGGGTTCGCATTCTCGAACCAGGCCACGGCCTGCACGCCTTTCATCCCGGCGTCGGGCGTCAGGTCGAAGACCGGGTTGTTGTCGAAAAAGACATCCAGGAGCTCGGGCAGGCCATAGGCCAGGGGGTTGGCGTTGTCGACGCGGACCTGAAGAACCGAGCCGGGCACATAGAACTTCTGCGAGCCCACAGGCGTTTCTTTTCCGTCCGGAGTTTTTTCGACCAGGTGATTCGACATGGGAAGGCCGAGGTGATAGCCGAGGCTGCTCGATCCGCCGATGGTCAGAATCGCTCCGCCGTCTTCCAGGAATTTCTTGAGTTGAGGGATCGTTTTATCGGCCGTGATCCTTCCGACCATGTGCCGAAACTCCTGCGGGATCGAGTCTATATTCGGCTGGCCGAACCCGCCCCGTCCCGGGCCCTGAGCTTGCCCTCCGGTTTGGACAAACGCGGGAATGGCGCCTTCAACGAAGATCAGGACATCATATTTGGCCTTAAGGTTTCCGGCGTCAAGGACGGGCGCATAGACAAGCTCGAAGGGAAATTCATACTGCTCGAGAATCCAACGGACCCAACCCGAGTCCATCGAGCCGCCGTAGCTGTCCCAGAGTCCGATCCGCAACGGTTTCAGGCGATACGCTTCGCCGGAGGGCTTGAGATCCGCGGCTTCTATGGTCAGGCCGAACTCTTTGGCGGCTTTTTCAAGAACGGGCAGGACCGATGGTTTTGCCGGGATGAAGCTCGTCCCCGCGGGGAAGGTCTGGCCGAGTGCCGAAAATGATTTTTTCAGCCAATAGACGTCTTCCTTGTTCTTCAGAAGGCGATTGATCAGGATGAACGAGTCGTTCGTCTCGTGGCCGAGCAGGAATCCGGACGAAGCTTTGGCGTTTGCCGCGGCGAAGACGGCGGAGGGAGGTTTAGCGAAGCCCTGGATCTCCTGGAACGGGCCGTCAAACGCGTCGAGGATGCGGTCGAACTTGATGCCCATTTGGAAGGCCACCGTCCAGCCGGCGCTGTCATAAGGAGCCCGCGGCGGGCCGCCGGGATAGGTGAAATCATTGGGGTGATCCTGCGGCTCGAACATGGTCATCAGATGGGCGCGGAAGGCCTGGGCGGACTTGACGATATAGGAACCTTGCGGATAGGTCTTGCCGCCGACCGCGAAGGATTCTATAGCTCGATGAACTGCGATTCCGCTTTTGATCAGGGTGTTGACGAACTTCGTCGCCGTCAGGAAATCGGGCTGGTCGGCGGGAATGATGAAGCCGCGTGGGTCGCGTTTGGAGGGGGCGCGGAACTCGTCGTAAAATTTGGCCGGCGCGCCGCCGCGGAATCCGCCCGCGCCTCCGCGGCCGTCGGCTGCGGCCTGCCCGCCGCCCGCGGGCTGAGCCGCAGCCCGTTCTTTATCGATCTGGGCCTGGACGTCCGCAACCCATTTTGGCTCGACGGTCCAGGTGTCCTGGTTGCCTTTGGCAATAGCGTTCTTGCCCATGATGTAGCGGTTGGTGAGGATTTCCTCGCGGCGCCGGGAAGCAAAATCGAGAATGGCCTTGTCGGCCGTGATCGAATATTCGATCGATTGACGCATATGCCATTTCTGAGGCTGGATAGGATAGGGATAGTCGCCTTTGGGCAGAAGGCGGTCGGGGATGAAAGGAATATCCATGGGCGTCGGGTTGCCGATCATCTCTGTCAGGATGCCGATGACATTATGGAAGTAGCCCGTGCTGCGCAGGCCGCCGTTCCACCATGTCGAATATCCGGCCCCCGAGCGCATGATGGCGCCCGGCTTTCCTTCGGCGATGAACCGCTCGTGCATGACCAGTCCGAGGAGGTCCGTGCCGACGGCGACAAGCGGATCAAAATAATAGTTGAATGGGTCGCGGAAGGGCGGGCAGAAAAGGACCGTTCCGGCCGGGCCGGACTGGTGGTGGTTGTAGAGAAACTGGGGATGCCATTCCATGTAAAGCTGGCGGCTGACGGCTACGGTCTCGGGTTGGGTGACCATGTAAAAATCACGGTTGTTGTCGTGGCCGATATATTTCTGGTAAAGGCGGGGCAGGCCGCTCATGGAGCGTTTTGTCGGGTCTTTCTCTCTCATGTACCAATTGGCCACGAGCTCGAGGCCGTCGGGATTGACGGGGACGGCAAGCAGGATGACGTCGTCCAGGAGGCGGAGTGTTTCGGCGTCCTTACCGCTCACCATCCGATAGACGAGCTCGATAAGTTGTTGGGAGCCGACGATCTCCGAGGCATGAAGGCCGCCGTCGATCCAGACGACGGCTTTTCCTTCGGCCGCCAATTTCTTGGCTTCGGCGTCATTCATCCCCTGGGCCAGGGCGAGGCGTTTCGAGATCTTCTTGTAGAACTCCAGCTTGCCTTGGTTCTTGGGTGAGGTGATGACGGCCATGACCATCGGCCGGCCTTCCGCCGTCTGCCCGATGTTGACGAGCATCATCCGGTCGGACTCTTTATCCAGCTTATTCCAGTAGGCGAGAAGCTGGGTGTAGTTGATCAGCTGATAATCGTCGCCGACGTCGAATCCGAATTGCTGCTTGGGGCTCGTGATCGTTCCCTGGGCCGAAGCCAGAGAAAGTGAAAAGACCAAGACCGAAAAAAGGACGAAAATTTTTTTGGGAGACGCCATGTGAACCTCTCTTCCTCCCGGCGCGGGAATACGATGTAAAAAAAGTTTTATGCCAAAGACGCTCTGGCCTGTCAAAAGATGAGGAAGATTCCGTTTTTTAAGACCGCCCGCTTTTGTGGCGGGAAAAGGAACAGGTCCAAAACAGAACCGTCCTCATGGATACACCGAATCAACTGAAAACTTTCTTCATGATTTCGACCATGCCCAGAGCATAGTCCACCTGCGTCAGCGGTGCTTTGCTTTTTTCGGCGATCTTGGTGAATCGGCCGTCCTTGTTGCTGTCCTTGGTGATGATGAGATAATCCGCAAAAGGGGCCACGGTGTCGATCATCCGTTCGTTATCGCTTCCGACCGGGCCTCGGGCGGCCTCGCCTCCGGCATGGACGGCGATCAGCAAAATCTTTTTCTTTTGGCAATAATCGACGATCTTCTTCACCCGCGCTTCTTCCGCCTCGACGGTCAGTCCCGATGCGCCCATGCCCTTGAGGCTCGCGCCGATGGCCATGATCACGGCTTTATAGGCCGTGCCTTTGGGGTACTTGGCCGTATCGGTGTAGACTTCGACGTGAAAGCCTTGGGCCGATTGCTTTCCGGCCAGGCCCACCCCGGCTTCGATCATTTCCACGGTCGGGATATCGCAGTAGTCATACTTGATTTCCGCTTCCTCCAGGACCGCATTGACCGTGTTGACGTCGTTGCTCTGTCCGGCCGACGTCGTCAGAACCGGAAGCTGAGCTTTGGGGACTTGGGCTTGGGGCGAGATGATGCGAGGCAAAAAGATTAGAATTCCTGCCATCAGAAAGACGATAAAGGCTTTTCTCATTGTGAATCTTCTCCTTTCATAAACGATCCCGTGACGGCCTCGCTCCCGACTCGGGTTTTTCACGCCGTTCCCTTGCCGTCCTTTTCGGCGGCGAAGAACTCGCGTCCCGGCCTTTTTTTTACGGACGTGCGCCGGGACGCTCAGACATCTTCGCCGGCCGGCTTCTTCCGCGCCGGCTGCCCTCAAGGACGGCTCGGGAAGGCTAAACCCTCCATGGTCGCTTTGGCCGTCTCCGGATCGTTCCCGCTATCTATCCACACAAAATGAAAAAGATCCATTTTATATATTTCTTTTACCGCTGCGGTTCCTGCTCGGTCAGAACGTCGATCATCCGCACGGCCTTGCGCCACAGGTCCGAGTAGGCCGGCTTGCCGCGCTCTCTGGCCCTTTTCTGGGCGTCGTAAAAGCCGAAATGATTGTATTTGACGAGCAGCTTGTCCCCGAGCTCCCACCAGGCGTTGACGACCTTGTTGGCGTTGTCCAGACCGTATTTCGTCAGGAATTCAAGTCCCTTGGCTTTATTCCTGGCATAAAGATCCTGCGCCTGTTTGTCGATCTCGGGGATCTTGGCTATAGCGCCCGCTTCGTATTCGACGAGAGCTTTTTTGACGTCCTCGATGGCCTCGGAATAGACGACCTGGGCATGGAAGTCGACGTAGTCGAAGGCCCAGCGGGCCGAACCGCGGTTGAACTCAAAGTGGTCGCCGACGGTGAAGGACTTCGGCATTTCGGTCATCCCGGCATAGAGAGGAATGTAGCAGGCCGTGTCCTGGGCGCCGAAGGCCAGCCAGACGATGCCGCCGATAGGGTCGGGCAGCCCGCTCCGGCATTGGACCAGGCTCGTGTATTCGGCGCGATTGGTCCCGATCGTCCGCGTGGCGCCGTATATATTCGGGTTGGCGAACGGTCCGCCGCGAATGCCTTTGACCGGGTCGAACTGAGTGCCGTAGCATTTATCGCGGGTCAGGTTCATGACATCCTGGAGCGAAATCTTTTTATCGGGCTTCACGGAGAAGGGGAGGTCCATATTGGCCGTGTTGGCGTTGAGCTTCAGCGAAGGCGCGACGGCATCGAAATACCGCCACAGCCGGGCCCTCCGGCCGCCGCTGCTCGCCGCGCTGCCCTCGGCCGGAGAGTAGGCTCTCTTCCAGTTGAACGGCTTGCCGCCGGCGGGGTCATAGAGTTTGTTGTCCACGGCGCAGGAGATGACGTTCGGGGAGGCTAGGAAATAGTCCGAGTTATTCAGGTCGATCTCGCCGATGCGCGATTCGTTGGGGCAGACGCTGACCTGGTCATCGGGGATGCGCTCGGCGCACCAGACGGCGCCGGGCTTGCCGCTTTCCGGCGTCCAGAGCGGGCCGACGGGCATGATCTCGAAGACCCAGACTTCGTTCGGATCGGAGACGGCGAACATCTCGCCGTCGTCGTTGAAGCCGTAGCCGTATTTTTCGGCGAGCGTGCCCATGATCTTGATGCCTTCTCGCGCTGTCTTCGACCGTTCCATGCCCAGGAGGGAGAGCATCGTCAGGTCGATCTTTGCCGAGGGCGTGTTGTTGACGAGCTTGCGGACGGTCCCGATCGTCGATTCGGAGATCGCGACTTGGTTTTCATTCATGTAGCCGAACATCCCGTGATGATAGGCGTAGGTGTGCGGGACTTCGGGAATTTCCAGGCCGGCAAAATCCTTCTTATAGATCTGCCACTTGAGGCCTTCTTTGGGCGGCCAAGTTTTGTACTGGTTGATGTGGTAGATCTTCCGCGTATCTCCGGGCTTGTGGTCCGCCGCAGGAATATGGCCCCATGTCCAATCGCACGTCCCGCAGTCGCAGGTGTGCGTGGTCATGGTCGAACCGTCGACCGAGGCGCTTTTCGCGACCATGATCACGGTGCAGGCTTCCCGGCCGACGTCGAGAAACGCGTCATCCCCGGCGCTTTTATGGGGATCGACGAAAGCGTAGACACCCACGAAAATGAAGACCGCGAGCAGGCCGATGAACGGCCAACGTTTTTTGATTATCATCTTCTCTCTCCTCCTTGTATGCATGAAATGTTTAGGGGGACACAGTATTGTGTCCCCTTTTAAATTATCCATTTTTTTTACCGCTGCACTTCCTGTTCCGAGAATATATCCATCATCCTCACGGTTTTGCGCCACAGCTCGGGATAAGCGGGCTTGCCGCGCTCCCGACCGCGCTTGTCCGGGTCATAGAAGCCGAAGTGATTGTATTTGACAAGGAGCTTGTCGCCGAGGTCCCACCAGGCCGCGACGACCTTTTTGGCATGGTCGTTCGAGAAGCCCGTGAGAAGTTGAACGGCCTTGGCCGGGCTCTTGGCGTATAGCTCCGCGGCATTCTTGTCGATTTCCGGAATCTTGGTCAACGCGCCAACTTCCCATTCCTCTTGGGCTTTTTTGATGTCCCGTATCGCGTCGCTATAGGCCACCTGGGCGTGGAAGTCGGCATAATCGAACGCCCAACGGGCCGAGGCCCGGTTGAATTCCCAGTGGTCGCCGACGTTGAAGGATTTCGGGATCTCCGTAACGCCCGCATAAAACGGCATATAGCAACTTGTCTCTTGAGCGCCCCAGGCCAGCCAGACGATCCCGCCGACGGGAGAAGGCAGCCAGCTCCGGCATTGGGTCACGGTCGTGTACTCGGCGCGGTTCGTCCCGATGGTCCGAGTGGCGCCGTAAATATTCGGGTTGGCGAACGGTCCGCCGCGGATGCCTCGAACCGGGTCGAACTGTGTGCCCTCGCATTTATCCCGCGTCAAAGCCATGACGTCCTGGACCGAGATCTTTTTGTCCGGCTTCACGGAGAAGGGGAGGTCCATGTCGGGCGTGCCGGGGTTGAATTTCTGCGAAGGCGCAACGACATCAAAGAACCTCCACAGCCGGGCCCTGCGGCCGCCGCTCGACAGGGCGCTGCCTTCGGCCGGCGAATAGGCTTTCTTCCAGTTGAACGGCTTGCCGCCGGCGGGATCATAGAGTTTGTTTTCCACGGCGCAGGAAATAGCGTTCGAGGAGGCCAGGAAAGAATCAAGCTTGTTGAGGTCGATTTCGCCGATGCGAGACTCGTTCGGGCAGACGCTGACATGGTCGTCGGGGATGCGCTCGGCGCACCAGACGGCGCCGGGCTTGCCGCTTTCCGGCGTCCAGAGCGGGCCGACGGGTATGATCTCGAAAATCCAGACTTCCTTGGCGTCGGCCACGGCCAGCATTTCGCCGCCGTCCACGAAACCGTAGCCGTATTTTTCGGCAAGCGACCCCATGAGCTGGATGGCCTCGCGTGCCGTCCGGCACCGCTCCATGGCCAGGAGGGTCAGCATGCTGATGTTCATTTTAGCCGCGGGCGTGGGATTCTCCAGTTTGCGCTGGTTGCCGATCGTGGATTCGCCGATGGCCAGCTGCTGGTCGTTCATGTAGCCGAAGACGCCGTGGACGTAGCCGAAGGTGTGGGCCGGCTCGGGCAGCTCGACGCCGTTCGAATCCTTTTTGATGATGTCCCATTTCAGCCCTTCTTTGGGCGACCAGGTCCTCGTCTGGGAGATGTTGTAGACCTTGCGCGTCTCGCCGGGTTTGTGGTCGGCCGCCGGGACTTTACGCCAGGTCCAGTCGCACGACCCGCAGTCGGCCGTGTGGGTCGTGATCGTCGAGCCGTCCGTCGTGGAGTCCTTCCCGGCCATGATGACCGTGCAATTTTCGAGAGGATCATTGACCCCCGGAAATTCAATCCCGGTATTTTTATGGGGAAGAAGGGCTGTAAATAAAATGATCCCTAAAATCATAAAAAGCCCGAAGGCACGAATGGACGTCTTCTTCGTCAACATATTTGCTCTCCTGCCGGATATCAAATATTTGAACGGCGGGTGATGCCTGGCGCGGATGGCGCAGAGGCTGCTCCGCGCCGCTTGGTTCGCGGCGATGGCCGTTTCATTTTCATTCATAATAAATATTTTTCTTTTCAGTCTTGGCGGGATCGTGAAAATAATGGCCGACCCCATTCTTGACGAGGTCCGCGTAGCGGGGCAGGCCGCTGATTTTTATCGTCCTCTCGGGATTCTTCTTGCAATACTGGCGGATGATCTCCAGGGCGACCGAGCAATGCTGCCCGACCCTCTTATCTATGGGCCAGCCGTTTTCGGCATAAGGCACGAACAATTTTTTCTTTTTGGCGAGGCTGAGAAGGAACGTGTCCTTCCCGTCGAGAAGAAGTTTCACGGTCTTAGGCCCGGTCGGCTGATCGAGAAAAGGTATGGGCGCTTCAAGGAGGAAGGGAAGCGTCTCCGAAAAATCTCCGATTTCCCTATGCGAGAGGCCGCGGAAATTTCCGGGCGACGGCTCGACATGATTGTCGAAGCCTTCCATGGCCTTGACCGTCATGGAGACGAGGGTGGCGATCTTGGCCGATTTCTGGGGAGCGACGATGCAGTTCGTGACCGGGTACATAGTCTCTGCGCCGTGCATGTCGATGGCGATGTCGACCTTATCCTTCCGCATCATCTCCATGGCCGCGAACGTCACTTTTTCCATGAGCGGGCCGTCCGGCCGCCCCGGCCAAGCCCTGTTGGTGTTGCGGATGTCGGCAAAGGATAAGAGCTGCTTGTCGGGATAATGGATATAGACATCAGGATCAGGCCACTGGTCAAGAGGAGACGCGTCGCGATTCCCCATCCGGAACCGTTTCTTACCCCATTCGGTCTGGATGTCGAAATAGAGCGGATAGCCGTCGCCGGGCTTGGTGTTGCGGCCGGCGCTGGCATTAAATTCAGGGATGACCAGCAAGGTCCCTTTTTCGACGACGGCGTTTTCGATCATGATGATGGATGCCAGCAGCCCCTCCGGTTCATTGGCGTGGGTGTTGGCCATGACCAGGATTTTGCCGCCCGGCTCTTTTCCTTCGAGAACAAAGACATCCGTATCGGCCATTGTCCTTTTCAACGCTGGAAGGAATTCGCTGAGCTTGATGACTTTCGTTACGCCGGGACCGGCGACGACGGGGACTTGATAATGGCGGTGCCGTAAAAGGGGAACACCGCCAAAAATCATGAGAGCGACGGTGATGGCGACGAGCGCCGATTTGACGGTCCATTCGCGGGGCACTAAATTAATTCCTTATCATCATGTTGTCATTGCGGGCGCACTTTATAAGCGCGGCAATCAATTTTGTCATCGCGAGCCATCGAAGATGGCGTGGCGATCTCCCAAATAAGAATCTTCTTTGGAGATCCCCGCGTCGCTTTGCTCATCGGGACGACCAAGAGGTCGGATCGCCACGCTCCCTTTGGTCGCTGGCGATAACTATATTTATGTATCATTTGATCCTCAATATCCGCAGGACGAGCGGGAGGAGGACCAGCAAATAGAGGATCATGTCGTTGACGTTTTTTTTCTCGCGGACGAAATTCCAGGCGAGTAGGCCGATGATGTAGGCGGTGATGAGATAGTAGATGATCATGATGATGTTCATCTTGCTCCTCCTCCCATCAGCCACATACTCCATCTCATGAGGAAATCCAGCTCGTGGCTGAAGCGGACCATCAGGATGCCGACGATTGTGATCACGATCCACGGAAGCCAGGTCATCTTCAAGAACGACCAATAAGAGTCCTTGTAATCGGAGACCATAACGCTCAGCCGTCCAATGAGGGCCGTCGGCGGCAGCCCGTCGCCCAGCGGCCAGAGCAGGCTTAAGCCGGAGATGGCTACGATCGGGTTCAGACCGATTGAATTAAAAAACCAGATGAGCGGAATGCCGAGAATGGCGGCTGCGCCGTAGGTCAAAACTCCCTCGGAGAAGGGGATGATCACGGCCAGCAGAATATAGAGGAGAGTAAGCGGCGCGCTGATGACGGCGAAGGAAACAAGGCCGCGCACACCGGTGGCCGTCATAATCTGCTGCAACATGCCGACAACGATCATCGTTGCCAGGAGCGGGAGCAGGCGTTTCATGGTCGTTCGCGAAAGCTCGAGAATCTTGATCTTTTTCGGGCTGACGGTCAGAGCGACGAGCGCCGCCACCGTGAATTCGAGCGGCAGTCCGAGAATGGGCGTCGAAAAAGGCCAGATCCGATAGGCCACGATCGCGGCGAAAAAGGCCAGGAAAGGCAGCAGAACGCGCCACCACGTCATCCCTTTCGGAACCTCGGGCAATTTGGAGAGCGCCCCTTTTTTGTCGAGCGTCCCTTCTTTTTTCCAGCCGAAAAAAAGGACCGTGAACGTCCCCAGGATGAGGACGGGGATGCCCAGCGTGAACTCGAAGCCGACGTAGGGAATGGCCGTTCCGGCGCAGAGGATCATAGCCCAGATGTTAACGGGCGGGGCGGCGGCGCTCAACCCGGCCAGGATGAACATCATCGCCGCCACTTTTTTCTTGGGAACGCCGAGATAGCCGAGGGCCAGGGCCACGGGCGTTCCGACGACAAGGAGCGAAACGCTGCCGGCCCCGGTGAGCGCGCCCGGGATGAGGACAATGATCATCAGGACAAGCAGGGCGACGAGGCGCACATTATAGAAAAGCCTGATCGTTCCCCGGACGACATAGTTCACACCGCCGGATTCGTTGACGATGGCCATGAAGATGGTGGCCGTCGAAAAAACAAGCATGACGTCGAGGTAGGGAAAGCAGCCTTCAACGAGATGCCGGGGAAGCTCGGAAAGGGGCGGTGTCTTGACGAATGCGCCGGCGACGCCGCCGGCCAAGGCGGAGGAGAGGATGCTGAGCTCGACAGATAGTTTTCGCCACTTCGCCGCAGCGTAGGCGGCGACCATGATGATGAGAATGACGGCGACTTGAAATGTCATGCCAATTCCACCCGCCATTTTATATTTTGATTTCCGCAATAGTCAAGCCGTCAAAAAAGAACTCGCGGTTTATTAGAAGTTTTCGGTGTCCCGTGCTAGAATCGAAATATGGCGAGCCGTTGCGGGAGAAAGATTCTCGGGATTTTCGGGGGGCTCCTGATCATCGCCATCTTGTTCGTGCCTTATCGAGAGACGCATATCGTCTATTCTCCCGGACCCTCGAGATTGCTCGCCAGGCGCGTCACGACCGAGCAGAGGGGATATATTTTATTGACTCGGTTTTTAAAAACCAGGGGCCGTTGGGTCTCGGAAAAGACCAAGGAAGAACGGCTGCGAACTTTAAATAAAACGATGTTCGCGGCCGAGATCGGAGGGATTTTTATCGTCGGTGCTTTTGACTATCTCCTTTTTTGTCTTTGGCTGGGCCGCAAAAAGAGACAACATGAAAATATTTAAAAGGAGGGACGATGCCCACTAAAATTTTTGTCGGGATGCATGCCCTGGCGGCAGCCGGTCTGTTGGCCATTTTAGCCTTTTCAGTTTCCGTCCCGGCTCTCGCTCTCCAGGAGACCGAGGCTCAGAAGGAAGCCCGGATGAAATGGTGGACCGAGGCCCGCTTCGGTATGTTCATTCATTGGGGGACGTACGCGCTGGCGGCCCGGCACGAATGGGTCAAGAACTATGAGCATATTCCGGACGGGGAATACCAGAAATATTTCGAGAATTTCAACCCCGACCTTTATAACCCTCAGGACTGGGCGCGAGCGGCCAAGGCCGCCGGCATGAAATATTTCGTCATCACCACCAAGCACCACGAGGGCTTCTGTCTCTGGGACTCCAAATACACGGATTACAAAGCGACGGCGACGCCCTACGGCCGGGATCTGATCAAACCGCTGGTCAAGGCCATGCGGGAAGAAGGCCTCCGCGTCGGTTTCTATTATTCGCTCCTCGATTGGCACCATCCCGAATACACCCTGGACCGCAATCACCCGATGTTCAACAATGCCGAATTCCGGGAAAAGGCCAAGAACCGGGACATGGGCAAATACAAGGAATATCTTTTCAATCAAGTCCGTGAGCTCATGACCGAGTTCGGGACGATCGACTGCCTGTTCCTGGACTTTTCGTTCCCCGGCAAAGAGGGAAAGGGGAGGAACGACTGGGACTCGGAGAAGCTTTTGAAAATGATCCGCGAGCTCCAGCCGAAGATCATCATCAACGACCGGCTCGACCTCCTGGATGTGCCTGGAGGCTGGGATTTCCGAACCCCTGAGCAGTTCATGCCGCGGGAATGGGTCAAGATGAACGGCAAGAAAGTGCCTTGGGAAACATGCCAGACGTTCTCGGGATCATGGGGCTACCACCGCGACGAGGCGACATGGAAAAGCGTCCGGCAGCTCATCGTCATGCTCATCGAGACCGTGAGCAAAGGCGGAAATCTGCTTTTAAACGTCGGGCCGACGGCCCGGGGTGTCTTCGACGACCGTGCGGTCGAGAGGCTCAACGGCATCGGCGAATGGATGAGGCTCAACGGCCGCTCGATTTACGGCTGCACCGAGGTGCCGGAAGGCTTCCCCAAGCCGGCCAACTGCTTGTTGACCTACAACCCGCAGGACAAGCGGCTCTATGTCCATGTCCTCGAATGGCCGATGGGTGTCCTGCGGCTCGAAGGTTTCGGCGGAAAAATCAAATACGCCGAGCTCCTGAACGACGCTTCCGAGATCCGGTTTTCCGAAGAGGGCCGGCAAGCGGATTTAGGATATATGGGCTTTCTGCCGGGAGAGAACAAGGATGCCGCCGGAAGAGCGGTCGTTTTGCGGCTGCCCGTTCTCCAGCCCAAGGTCACCGTGCCGGTCATCGAGCTGTTTTTAAAATAGTAACTTGATTGTTTTGTAAAAAAAATTCTCGAAATAGAATCGAAGGAGGCTGATATGTTTTATATGAGCTGTCTAGTATTCAACAATAGAGAGTGTTGCAATCCCGAAGTCAGCAAATGGAAATCTTCTACCCTCGAGCAAGGCAAGATGATAGCGCCTTCGGATATGAAAGAAATACAGCATTTAAATGATATTTGTGAAAAATGTCCGTCAATGATTTGGCACGCGCGGAATCGTAAAAAAGAATGCCCCAAATGCCATAGAAGCGATAGCGTTGAAGATATCGGGCTTTCTAAAAAAATCAATTGGATAGATTATGTTCTATTCAAATGTTCGGATTGCAAAATAAATTTTCTTAATGAAACATAATTATGCTGAGCTTTATATTTCCCCGGATTTTGTAAAAATTGATTTTTGGCAAGGTTTAAACCCTATCGGCGATTTATTGTGCTGGGGTAATTTCTTTGATGAAACGATTGATACAATGATGAACAAGGTCTTGAAAGCAAGGTTGCGTAGGGTAATCTTCTATTTCCGAAAACTCTTCTTTGATCCGATATCATCTCTGAACTCGATTCTAGATTCCGAATTCAGCCGGAGAAATTCTGGCGCGCCGAAGAAATGGAAACTCCTATCCCTGAGTTGAGGATATTCAATGGCCAACTTAGATAATCTTCTCAAATACTATATCGAATGTATTGAAATCGAATCGCTCGAGGACTTGTCTTTTCCTTCATTTAAGGAAGAGGAAACTTTTTGGCAGTACCCGCTGGCTATTGAATGGTCTAAATTGAATGAGCCATCCATTGCAGTTGCAATTCCCCAAGCCTTAAGAAGTGCCCTAGCTTTGGGCGGTGCATCGGCCTCGATTTACTACGGTTGGCCTCTTTATATACGTCCTGAGATTGCCAAAAATGGAAGCTCATATACATGGGTTGAACCTGTGTTTTTTCTAAAGGCTGAATATGAGCAAGAAGGCTCTGAATCTCATCTGACGCTGGAAAAGGAATGGCCGAAGATTAATGACTACATTCTCAGGCGTCTAACCGATTCTATGGAGGATAGAATTCAGTTGCTGGACATGCTAGGGCTGTCCGAGGCTGAGGTCCTACCAGAGAATGGTTTAATGGAATACCGGGGGTGAGCTTGTCAAGCTACATCCAGGTCTCAAAATTCAAGAAGAGATCCAAACGAATAACCTAAAGACCATTTTTGATCTATCTAGAATTACCGAAGAAGGCTTTTATAATCAAGCTATGATTATGGTAGCCGGTGCACCAAGATATCACAGAGGACTCCTGCGAGAGCTAAGAACTCTTAGCCAGCCTGATTGCATATCAAAGATTGGTCCAACATCTTTGGGGGCATTAGTAAACGGACATGGATCAGACAATAGCAATGTCTCTTCATTATCGCAAATATCGAAACTTAATCGTTCACAACGGCAGGCAACAGTTAAAGCCCTCACTAATCGGTTCTCAGTAATCACTGGGCCCCCAGGAACAGGTAAATCGCAGGTCGTTCTAAGCATACTGGCAAATGCTTTTGAGAGGAATGAGTCTGTACTTTTTTCGAGTAAGAACAACAAAGCTGTCGACGTAGTATGTGAGCGTATTTTGGATGAAGTCGACTTCCCTATCAATCTGAGGCTTGGAGCAAAAACAACGAACCGCGATTACACTACTGACTTCCTGAACCTATTGGATAAGGTTCTTTCAGGCGGAGACAGGGACTCCATAAAGACAAGGTACACCCGCTTTAAAGATCAATTCGAAGCTTCAAGGAAGAGATATTTTTTGCTCATCGATGAGTTAGAAAATGTTGTTCGAGACAGAAATAGGATAGATGAGCTAGATCAAGCATGTAAGTATTATGAGAAAAACATCGAAGCTAATTTGCTCTTAAAAGCTCGTCAGGTGCCATATAGGAAGTCAGAACTTTTGGTTCAAGCTCAATCCCAGCTACAAATACTGCAGTCAGACAGGAAGCCCCTTGCTTATAAGCTCTTTGGCCTTTTCTCCAAACGTTATCCTTATAAGAAGCTTCACAGCTACTGCAAAGAAGCGAAGGCTCTCTTGGGCGACTTGGTTGACCCTCCCACCGAAATAACGCCCTCTGCGGAGGTATATGCTCAGTTTTTGCTGCAGGCACAAATTATTTATGACTATTTAAAGATTTACTCGGATATAACTGAACTTAGAAAGAAAATTACGATTGCCGACATTAATGCGCTCTCAAGGGATGTTGAAGCAGCCGAAAATGAATTTGTTGATTCTTGCCAGAGATTTTTAGAAGCATTGGGACGATACAGGATAATCGAATTAACAGCAGAACAACGGAAATCCTTAACTAACTACCATGCCGTAGTTAAGCAATTGTCTGGCGAGTATCCTGGAAACCAAGCCTATGCCCACCTAAAGCAGCAACAAGAGAAGTTATTCTCTGCTATTTCCAAAATACTACCGATATGGTCGGTGACAAACCTGGCAACAAGCGAACATTTCCCTTTTGCACCAAACGTCTTTGATTTAGTCGTAATTGACGAAGCATCACAGTCCGATATCGCTTCCGCTCTGCCACTTCTCTACCGGGCAAAGAAAGCCGTCATCATTGGTGATCCACAACAGCTGAGGCACATTTCAAGTGTTAGAAAACAACAAGATACACGCTTGATGCAAAAATACAACTTGCTTGGTGATGATAGTCTCCGATTCTCTTACTCAGCTCAGTCTCTTTACGATTGCTCACGCGGAGCAGTTGGCAAAGACGATGTAACGCTTCTTAACGAACACTATCGAAGTCACTTCAGCATAATAGAGTTCTCTAATCGCGAGTGGTATGATGGCTATCTCGACATTAGGACAAATTACGAGAATCTATTTTTCCCTCCTGATACCAGAGAACATATTGAGTGGATTGATGTCAGAGGAAAGACTGTAAGACCAGGAAAGAGTGCCTTAAATCAAATTGAGGCCGAGCGTGTTTTAGAAGTATTGCAAGAAGTCTTCAATGAATACAAAGATCGAAGACCGAGCGTGGGCATAGTTACACCTTTCAGGGAGCAGGCAGATTACTTTACCGCTAGATTAAGCCAACTTTATGACGAAGAAACTATACGGAAGCACTTTCTTTTAGCTAACGTGGTCCACCTTTTCCAGGGAGACGAACGTGATATCGTTATCTTTTCACCGGTTATTTCGGCTGGCGCTCAGGATCGAACCATTGGATTTCTTAGGGCTACGAGCAACCTGTTCAATGTGGCGATAACAAGGGCTAGAAGTATTCTGTGGGTAGTTGGTGACAGAACGGCTTGTATGAATGCCGGAATAAAATATCTGAAGGACTTTGTTGAATATATTGATTATAAGAAGTATAAAAACATTGACTTACCGTACTCCGGATTCCAATCACCCTGGGAAAAAAAGTTCTTCGAAGTACTAAAGGCTGAGGGACTTAATCCCGTGTCCCAGCATCCTGCTGGTCCATATTTTATAGACTTAGCCATTACTATAGGCGGCAGAAAGCTAGCGGTAGAAGCAGATGGCGCATACTGGCATGCAAGCCTCTCTGGTGAAAGGCTGGAAAGCGACATTGTAAGAGATAAAAACTTACGGCGCATGGGTTGGGAAATTATTCGTTTTTGGGTGCATGATCTTAAATACGATCTTAAGAAATGCGTCGAGACTATTATTGAGAAGATATCTTAAGATTCTTTAGGCCAGAGAGAACTATGAGCCACCATTGGCCTTTAACAACAATAAATGATATGTTTTCCCTCTGTAACCGCCTAGATTATTAAGCGACTTGGGCGGCTTTGTAATTTTGGGGAATATGTGTTCATAGAATCTGTTTTGACTATAATGGTCTTGTTGCAACCCAAGGTCTCCGTGCCGGTCATCGAGCTGTTTTTAAAATAAAGGAGGTTCTTTTCCGGCTATAATTCCTTAACGAAAATATTCCTAAAATAGGGCGGTGAGATGCTGTCGTCTCGATGAGGATCGGAAACGAAGTATCAAGAAACGCGCTGGATTACTTGGAGACGCCAGCCTCCTTCTTCAAATAGGGCACGCCCTCGGTTAGCCATTTCGGCGCCGGCGCGCCCTTCAAGTAGTGGTCGAAGAACTCAAAGAACCGGACGGTCAGGTCCTTCCGGTTCGCCATTCCGCGCAGCCCGTGCCCCTCGTTCGGATACGCCAGGAGGACGGCCTTCTTGCCGTTGTAGCGCAGGGCATTGTAGAAAGCGAGCCCGTTGATGAAGCCGACGGTCGGGTCGGCCGTGCCGTGCATTATGAGGAACGGCGCGGTCACGTTGGGGACGTGGCTGAGGGCCGACTCGAAACGGTATCGGTCGGGCTCGTCCCAGGGCGAGAAGCCCCAACGGCCCTGATCGTAGAGGTAATACTGGAACGCGGTGTCGCTGTCGATGGGAATGGAATAATGTACCAATAATGGGATTGAAAAGTGTACCACCTGGGGACTGAACCCGTGGTATCGTCTTCTCGGAGAGAGGAGGTGATACCCAAT
>Ga0315282_10007381_pt1 | contig 18069 bp, 19 predicted proteins | sample YL17G07_20_MG_FD_203693 | JGI IMG/M metagenome (GOLD analysis project Ga0315282, IMG submission 203693) | Sediment microbial communities from Yellowstone Lake, YNP, Wyoming, USA - YL17G07_20 | ecosystem: Environmental > Aquatic > Freshwater > Lake > Sediment | place: USA: Wyoming | collected...
TATGTGGAAGTGTTTTATAATCGTCAAAGAAGGCATTCGGCATTAGGGTACAGGAGCCCAGAGCAGTATGAAAAGCTTCTTAATGAAACTTAATCATGTGTCCACTTTTTCGGGGAAAGGTCAACTTCTAATCATGTTTTACCTCCGTATAAAATTGGTTATTTTGATTCAGTCTCTGCTTTGTGCTTTTAACAATATGAGAGGGTCAGAATATATATCGTGCAACCAGGTTTTTTTGCTTTTATGTCCTCTTACTTCATTACTTGTTGAGGAAGCTTCAAAAATCGGACATAATGTAAAGATATCTTTAAAACAGTAGCGTTCCATCTCTGCGATACTCGGAACATAAGGGGAATCAGACCGAGCACAGAACCCAAAATAATCTTCTGTAAAATATGGGCAACTCATAAACACCTCCTTCAAGAATAATTAATTATTTTTAATGACTTGTTATAACACAAAGTAAAAAGTAAAAATATCAGTATTCGTCTGATTTTATTGTAAGAATTCAGCTTATTACTTTGTCGTTATTTGTCCTACAGAAGAAAATGAGAAGAGGAGAGTAAGCGAGGTTTTATATCATCAACCGTTATTCCAAGACTTTCTTCAGGTGACTGCATCAAAAATGACCATTTCTTAATTGGCTGATAAAGAAATAAACGGAAAAAACTACCATGAATACACCAAAGAGTATCATGATAGTTTTTGACTTGGTTTTGATATCAAGCTTAGCTCCTAAATATGCCATGGGAATCACGCCAATGCCCATGGATAGGCTTATCATCGGATCGATATGCCCAAGATGGTAATGTATGATGCTTCCCGGGAGGGCCATTGCAATCACTGTCAGCAGTGAGGTAGCAATTGCCTCCTTTATTTTCATCCGAAAGAATATGACATAAGCAGGCACAAAAAATATACCACCTCCGTTGGCGAGCACTCCTGAAAGAATACCGATAGCAACGGCAACAGAAACTATATAATATACGAGTGGTTGGGAAAATGGTTTTTTCATAGTATGGGTCTTTTCTTTAAAAGTTTTGATGATAAAATCAATCCCTACAATACAGAGCACGACAGCCGTTAAGAGCATGAGGAACTTTCCCGAAAGATAGGCGGTAAGGTAAGAACCCAAAATTATTCCAGGAACTCCTGCAATAATGCTATAGGCGGCAACCCTGAAATTAACTAAGTGTTCTCTTTTATACGCGAAGGAAGCAATGGTAGCTATCAGTGCAGTCAGTGGCAGTGGTGTTCCAAGAGCAATAAGAGGTGGAAGATTAAGAAATGTCCTGAGTACAGGGGTATCGACACTACTGCCTCCGATGCCAAAAAAGGCGGATAAAAAACCCGTGATGCAGCCAATAATAAGTGCCTCAGAGTTCATCTTAGTGAGATAACAGAGTGATGTTAAGAGTCCTTTGTGAGGATGTTATGATCTTTATGCTTTTGAAAGATTTCATCTGCTAACCTATCCAATGATTTGAAAACTTCTTCCTTGGGGTATCCTTTTACAATAACAGGCTCAATAATCTCTACCTTGAGATTAGTTAACATTCCTTTAATCTGGTCTAACATCCTTCCACCCCATCCGTAAGACCCGATTACTGATGCAAATCTCAACTTTGGCCGTAAAGCATTCACAAGATAAGTTGAATAAACAATATGAGGATGTGGACCGACTAAGACCGTGGGCGATGCTATTACGATAGTAGCGGCATCAACAAGGGCCATTGCCAATTCACCAATATCTGTTTTAGTCAAATTAAATGGCTTTACCGTAATATCTCTTTCAGTTAAAGCATTCACAAAATGGTCTAGCATTTTTTTTGTGCTACCATGCATTGATATAAAGGGTATTATCACTTCATTTTTTACTTCATCCGAAACCCATTCTCTGTATGCATTCAGGATAAATTCAGGCCTTGGGTAAATTGGGCCATGGCTTGTTGCTATCATTTCGATATCCATGCCCTTTATGACCTCCAGATGTTTTTTGATACTCGTTCTGAACGGCATCATTATCTCTGCATAGTATCTCTTGGCTGCCTCGTATACTTTTGCCTCATCTGTTACAAATACATTGCTTGTCGCAAGATGTGAACCTAAGAAATCACAGGTAAATAAAATTTTATCTTCTTTCAGATACGTGAACATGGTTTCAGGCCAGTGAACCCAGGGTGCTAAGATAAATTCAAGTGTCTTATTCCCCAGGGAAACTGTCTCTCTATCGTTAACAGTTTTAAACTTGTCCTCAGGAATTAAAAGTAAATCCATCAGCATGTCTCTGCATTTTGGATTCGTTAGCACCTTAGCATTCGGATACATTTCCAGAATTTTAGGGATAGACCCTGAATGGTCCTGCTCAGCATGATTGGCAATAATATAATCGATATTGTTTATATTTAATTTATTAAGATGGTCTTTAAGTTCATACTCTTTTGTCGGATCAACAGTATCTATCAATGCTGTCTTTTCACTACCCTTTATCAGGTAGGAGTTATAACTTGTCCCGTCCGGTAGAGGGATAAGTTCGTCAAATAACCTTCTATCCCAGTCTATTGCACCTACCGAGTAGATACTTGGTTTTATCTCTTTTACAGCCATTTTTAACCATCCTTTTCAAATAATGATTTATCAGCTCCGCAAACAGGGCATACCCAATTATCTGGTAGTTTCTCAAATGTTGTACCAGGCATTATACCAGAGTCAGGATCACCTGTTGCAGGGTCATAAATATATCCGCAAACTGTGCATCTGTATTTTTGCATGTTGCTAACCTCCTTCTTGGGCTCTTCTTGAATGTAAGTAGGCGCTGCCTTGGGAGATCTTCCACCTTTGATCTTCAAACTTATTAAAATCTCTACCACATTTAAATCCAAATTGTCCTATGAACGTCATAGGAGTTTCTTTTGATAAGATTGAGACGGTAAAAACGTTGCTTTGCTAAATAAACTCACAGGTCAGATTTTGTTTGCATATGCTCACTACTATTGTTGGTGGCTGTGCGGTTACCTGAAATACTGTATTGGTTATTTGTCCATTAAATTTCTCATCCTTTTTTGAACTGATAACATACAATCCGTAGCTAATCTTTTGAAGTGCTTTCAGGTTCATTCTATTACTTCTTGACTTCCTCCGGCTCAGTGTGATGTGCAAGTTTGCCCGTAGCGTCGAGGTGTAGTCGCTCAACATAGTGAGTGAACTCGACATAAGCTTCTACGAACTCGCGCCCAGCCTCAACGTTCTCATCTGCATGCTTTTTTGTTTCTTGGGCGCGCGCAAAGCGTTCACGTATCCCTTTAGACATATCATTAGTCAAGATATTTATGAGATTATCAACAGAGCCGCTCTCCAATGCCTTGTCTGCCTCTGCAATGACAGGTTCTATAGCTTCTCCAGGCTTCAGCCCAGTGTAAGGAGCTCCTTCGCCTGCACGATGAATTCTCACCAGAGTTTCAAAAAAGTACATGTCTGCAAGCTCCTTAGCCTCTGGACCTTTGGTCCTGACAGCCAATGTCTTCTTAAAGATTTCGCGAATCTCTTTCTCATGCTCTTTCTTTACCACTTCAAAACTGGTGTTACATCACCTTTTTCCAGCGCTACCTTTGCAGCTTTAACGACAGGCCCCTCAAGAGTGTCACAGTGTGCACCAGAAATATTTGGTAGAAACCAAATACTCATATAAATAGTTAACATGATTGCCATTTTCATAAAACTTGCTCTTGCTCTCATTTTGATTCTCCTTCCTTGTTTTGTTACTGACGGTGCTTTATTCGTTTTTGACAGACTTTGTTGCCTGTCAATGTATTTGATTATCACAACAAGTCTGATACATATTACCTCTTCCGGCTAACGAACTTTCAACTTGCAAAGTTTTTAGATTGCATAAAAGACTTCAAATCTACTTCTCCAATCGTCTGGGATTGCTGGTTAGAACCATGGGGCCCTCCGGGCCGACTACCACTGTGTCCTCCACCCTTACACCCCAGGGACCAGTGTACAGTCCGCAATTGCCTACTGCAATTACCACATTGGTATCCAGTGGAGGTGATTCTTTCTCACCGTGGGAAAAGGCATGTCCAGATGGTAAAGGCGATTCTTCAAATTCGATGCCTACGCCATGGATAATCGGTCCAAAGATATGCTTACCATGTCCTGCTTCTTTGATTATCCCGTGCAAAGTTTCCTCCAGTTCGGACATTCTGACTCCTGCTTTGACCTTGCTGATCGTGGTCTGTTGAGCTTTAAGGTATAAATCGTAGGCAGCCTGCTGCTCAGATGTTGGTTTGCCAACGCATACAGTCCTGCATAAGTCCGCGCTGTAGTTATTGACGACAGGATGGATATCAATTATCACTAAATCACCCGGTTGCAGTCTGCGCAATGTGGGTAAACCATGGGCAATATTGGTACGTGGCCCTGATGATACATAGCTACGATAAAAGTCTACAGCACCGGCCTGTCGCATAGCAAACTCTGCTACAGCTGCTACCTGGCTTTCGGTAATTCCTGTCTTGATAGACTCAACTGCTGCTCTCATCCCTGAATCAGCAACCTCTGCAGCGGCTCGTATACATTCTATTTCTCTCTCATCTTTGACCAGGCGTAATTCTGACATTATGGACGTACAGTCTTTTGTTTCCACAGCCTGCGGCTTAGCGTGGGGATGAGTAAGCATGCCTAACCTGGGCTGAGGGAGGAAAGCATATTCCAGACCCATAACTCCTTTGTTGATGCCAAAATGTTTAAAATAATGGGAAATAGAGTGTATCATACCTACCTCATCATCAAAGCCAATGACGTGGTCAAAGTGAGCAAACTGCCTGACGTCCTCCACGTCGGTCACAGGTACTCCAAGGGCAACTTTCATGTCCTGTGTGATCATGACGTATGAGCATAAACGCCCATCACCTGTGAGATAGAATACATTGGCAGGCTTAGTGAGGAGCAGAACGTCAAGTCCTGCCGCTTTCATTAATTGGCTGCATCTTTGCAAACGTTCTTGATAGATATTGGTTGTCATTTCAGAACCTCCCCTCCTCCTTTATTCCTTAAGAGATATTCTAAATAATAGTTCTTAAAAATCCTTCTGACCTTTCCTTTATCTTTTTTTTAATGCCAAGAGGTACCACTATCTACAATGCTCAATGCTGTGTTCCTTCTGCATAAAGAGTATTCGAGTCAGAGACACTTCATTGCCCTTAACAGTTATAAAGACGAGCAAACTCATCGTATCACAAAATTCTAAGGATTTCCTGATACGAAGGAAAAAATGTTTTGTATCGTGGTATCGAGTATACTTTCTAAGGCCTCCTGGCTATAGAATGCGAGGTGAAGTGTGTATTGCTACTGGTATTGACATTTTACTCTTTTTCTATTATCTCAAAGTTCTTTATAAACTGGCCAACCTGAACACCGAGATAAACGCACTTAATTCCATCCATACAGTCATCAGCATCCTTTTTCTCAAGATGTGTGGTTAATTCATGCTTATCTTTTTTAAATTTTACGATATAGGCATTCTTTTCTTCGTTAAAAACAAGACCAACGGAAATACCATGTTTTGCGATATCAGGATACATCTCAAGAATCTTATCCTTTAATGCAACAATTGTGTAACCCATAATCCCTCCTTTCTTAGTTTTGTAAGTTTTGCGTTTAATATCTTATTTTAATATTATGCCCAAGAGGATCGCCATGTGCAATGTGATCACCTCTTATATAGACTATTTTGATTTCATGTATTTCAACCTCAAATTATCCCCAACATGTCTTGAGAAAACCATCGCAACAGTTCTGTATACCATATGTGCCATCTTGGAAAACGGCGCATATACAAATAGGAAGAACACAAATACAAGATGTATAAAGTATACAGGATATGCAAGAGAAACTATATTTAACAGTCTGAAGACTTCCGAAAAAATACCTGTTACAGTAATAATGTAAATGACTGTAATAAGTAACCAGTCAAAATAGCTTCCGAGACCAGCCCTGGGAGAAGTCTTTTTTCTGTTTAGTATAACAAGCGTGATACCTGTTATTAATGCAAGTGCACTTAGGTTACCCCATATTTTCAATGGATCATTTAGCGGATAAGGGGACTCCCATTTCAGACCATATAGGTAGAATACTGCCCAGGCAGTGGTAATAGCAAGACCAACAAAACCATAAAAGGTTAATAGATGGGCATTTGTCCTTCCCTTTGCATAATCGCATTTCTTAAATTGCCTGTGCGCAAGTATCTCACCAATTGTTTTCGTAACAGAGTGATAAATGCTTCCCTTTAATATCCACTGGTGTTTATCTATTCCACTCTTAAGTATATTCCAGTATTTATAAACACCAATCGCAAAGGAGAGAACTGCAAAAGCAGCTGTAGCTGTAAAGATTGCGTCAATGTAAGGTACCGGTAGAAATTTTGCATATATTATCTGCCCGCCCTCTCCCCTCGGAATATTTGCAATACTGAGATGTCCGAGAGACGAAAGTATTGAGAGGAATATTACAATTGGCAGTGCAAACAGAGGGATAAGATATTTTGCGTTACTGACTGTCTCCCCAAGAAATCTCGGAAATGATAATTCAGTAATGGCCAGTCTTCTGAGAGTATTAAGAACCTCACCGGGTTTTGCACCTCTTGGGCAGTATGCAGTGCAGTCACTGCACTGATGACAGAGCCAGATGTCCGGGTCAGCTATGAGTTTATCCTTCAACCCCCACTGGGCATAGAGCATCTCTTTTCTTGGAAAGGGGTTTTCATCAGGCGTGGGATGGCACACAACGCAGCATGTTCCACATTGGTAGCACTTCTTCAGTTCCCCACCACCAGATACTAAGATTTCTTGAATGAAGTTCATATCCGGACTTATTACCTGCTCAGCCATTTCTCTACCTCCTATTCTCTCTTCGATGGCCCTTAATAATGGCATCTTAATTAAAGTTAAAACCTAATCTATATTGGCCCGGAGAGAGTATCTGATAAACTTTATACCATTATTCTTCTACAATGGTAATTGCTTGAACAGGGCACATGGCAACTGCCTCCTCACAATTACAGGTGTTGCATTTGTCAGGTCCTATAACATGCGCTTTTCCGTCCTCTCCCACTTCGAATACCTTTGGGCATAACTCCTGACACGTGCCACAACCCTCACATAAGTCCCAATCTACTATAATCTTTTTCATATATACCTCCTCTATACCTCCTCAGGGTCAAGACACCTTCTGCATACTTTATATATAACACCATATATAAATATTGTAAAGCATAGTTTTATAAACATATATTTCCTTTATCTAAGATTATGAATTATTTACAAAAACTTTGAATTCTGCTATTTTTCCTTATGGAATTTCTCATTAGTGGACATCCTACAAAGGATGCAATAATAAAACTTCTTAAAAAGAGAGGTCAGATGTCCGTTGATAACCTAAGAAAAGAATTGCAGATAACTCAAATGGCGATAAGAGAACATCTCCGGTCGTTGGAGAGAAAAGGTCTTGTTGAATATATAGAAGAAAAGCAGAGCATTGGCAGACCCACGTTTCTTTACAGACTTACTGATAAGGCAAACGATCTTTTTCCGAAACCATATCACAATTTTGTCATAAACACATTTAAAGATATAGAAAAGAACATGGGCAGAAATATGATAGATAACATATTCAGATGGCGTAAAGAGAGACTCCTTAAAGAACGAGAAGAGGCTCTGGCAGATAAAAAAAGTGTTCATGATAAAGTTCACATGCTCAAGGATATACTTGAGTCAGAAGGTTATTTGGCAGATCTCGAAGAGATTGATAACAGTTATAGGTTAAAACAGTTTAACTGCCCTACCTCTGAGATTGGGTTAGACTTCAAGAAGGCTTGTAATTATGAACTGGAATTGTATAAAGACCTTCTCAGGAAGGATGTAAAGCGCACGCAATGTATGGCAGAAGGAAATAATTCCTGCACATACATTATCCCAAAATGGTAATTCAGATTCAGTTTGTGGTATGCCGCAACAGCTGAGAAAACTTTTCTCGTTTTTTTCTTTCCGGTGCCAAATTTCAGATAAAGCTAAGAATTATTATGGTATAATAAAATGTTTTGTAAAGGAGATTGAGAAAATGCCGATATATGAGTATGAATGCCCAAACTGCGGTAAACAGTATGAGATATTCCAGAGATTCACTGACGAGCCTTTAAACAGATGCCCTGAATGCGGTGGGCATGTGCATAAATTAATCTCCCGAACTTCCTTCATCCTGAAAGGAACAGGATGGTATGTAACAGACTATGCTTCTCCCGAAAGAAAAAAGGCAGCAGAGGCTAAAAGCAATGGAGGGACTAAAAAAACATCTGATACCAAGACAGAATCCAAGGTAGATACTTCTTCCAAAAAGTGATGGTCAATCCTCACTTCCATATCCCCTACTACGCAATAGGGGATTATCTTCAATTCATAAGAAAATACTCCTTAAACCTCGAGCTATATTTTTGCTCGAATTCTCTCGACATGATAAAGAATGATGACATCATACGCCTTCAAGAAAAGCTCGATTACCACCCGTCCCTTACCATGCATGCTCCTTTTATGGATATGTCACCAGGGGCAGTTGATTCAAAAGTCAGAGCCATCACTATTGAGAGGTTTTCTCATATTCTTGATATAGCAGAAATTTTGAAACCCAAAGTAATAGTCTTTCATTCAGGCTATGAGAAATGGAAATACGCCTTGAAAATTGACCTCTGGTTACAGAATAGCCTGATAACATGGAAGCATCTTTTGCCGAGGGCTCAAGAGATGGGTTTCAAGATAGCTATAGAAAATATCTTCGAGGATGATCCGACAAACCTGAGGCTTCTTATGGAGCAGTTGGGGTCTCAATATTTTGGTATCTGTTTTGATACAGGGCATTTTAATCTCTTCTCACAGACACCGCTTGAAAGATGGCTGAGACAGCTCAAGTCTTACATAATAGAACTCCATCTGCATGACAATAACAGGAATGCTGATACCCATAATGCAATTGGAGACGGGACTTTTGATTTTGATATCTTATTCTCTACGCTTAATGATAAAAACCTCATCTATACTATCGAGGCACATACACCAGAGGATGCATTGAAAAGTCTTGAGAAGCTCAGGGTTTATAGTTTATCTACCTGATTCTTTATCGAAAAGCCCCTGAGTTCTAGATAACCTTTGCCTTTATACTGCACGATAACCTTGTGGGTTTCACCCATGGTTCCGGGTAAAATTAATCTCTTAATCCTTGCAACCTCAAAAAGGTAATCAGGGGAATTTTCATATAGTTCTTTCATGATTTCATCAATCCCGAGGGCAATAAGAAAGGCTCCTTGCTGACAGAAACCAATGGTCTTCAATCCAAGGGTTTCTCCCCACCTCTTTACAGATGAGAAATTAACGTGTGTTGTTATGTCCTGTTCCCCAATGTTCTGATATGGGTCCTCTACGACCTGATGTCTGTAATAGCTAAGCAAAGTTCCCCTATCTCTGTAATCGCTATAATAGTCCCAGGCGGGATAACCATAGTCTATTGTCAAAATGAATCCTTCTGACAATATGTTATCAACAGAATTCAGCCAGTCCCTTATTCTTAAGTTGATCTCTGTCCTGTATCCCTCTGTGAGCTCGATGGAAAATTCTTTTAAGTAATCGGCTATGGCATCTGTGCTTAAATCTTTTTTTATTTCGATGAGGGTTTTATGATCAACGGCAACATAAATTTCTCTGAGCTCATCTTCCATCTCAATGATATGGACGGGAAAGGCATCAAGGAGTTCATTTGAGACGATACTCCCCTTTATTGTTCCAACATCTTTCAACGAAGAAACCCATTTCACTTTATCGGAAATACCTTCGAGGAGCCTCTCCTGTTTATGTTTCATAAATGGATTGGTCTCTACTATTATGTATGCTAAGGGACTGAAGGACCTTTTACCGAGATAATCAAGGATATCTTTGCACATGTATCCTGCTCCTGCACCAATCTCAACAACAGAGAATTCTGAAGGCTTTTTCATTACTTTCCACATCTCTTCAATCTGCCTCCCAATCATTGCTCCGAATGCAGGGTGAAGATGTGGACTCGTATAGAAATCCCCTGCCTTTCCAATCTCGGTCCTTTCAGATGCATAATATCCAAGTCCAGGCTCATAAAGAGCCATCTCCATAAAGGTTTCGAAGATAATGGGACCTTGCTTCTCAATTCTCTCAATAATCTTTTGTTCAAGAGGGTTCATATCAGTCTTTGGTAAGAAACCATTCCTTTACTTTCTCATCATAATATATTTCGTACTCAAATCCATCAATCCCCTTCACTTTAAAGAATCGCTTTCTTACCCTATCCTTAATCCCTTCTTCAATCCACATACGAATAATTTCTGATACCTCAATTTTTTTACCTTCAAAGATAAAGGACCTCGGGGTCTCTTCACCTCGATAACCTGAATAAGTTATTACCCCAATTGTCTCGTTAGGCATATCTCAAGTGTAACAGAATGCGTCATTTCATCTAAAGGGGACAACTCTCCAACCATATGTATATGACAAATCAAATGTAGTTGCACGGGACTAACCCTTTCATATATTCTTAGTGATACTTTACTATCAAGGGTTATTTACCCATAGAGGAGGGATAAAATGTTCAAAGAGTTTAAAGAGTTTGCCATGCGGGGAAGTGTGATTGACATGGCTGTGGGTATCGTTATTGGTGCTGCCTTCGGTACCATTGTCAATTCTTTTGTTTCTGATATCATCATGCCACCAATTGGCCTAATCCTTGGTAAAGTTGATTTCTCTTCTCTCTTCATTGTTCTCAAAGATGGCAAAGTTGCTGGACCATACGATTCCTTTGCTGCTGCAAAGGCTGCTGGTGCTGTTACAGTTAACTACGGTGCATTCATAAATACCATCATCAGCTTCCTTATCATTTCCTTTGCGATATTTCTCCTTATTCGGAATATCAACAGGCTTAAGAGACAGCAGGAAGCGCCGCCAGTGCCTATAACAAAAGAGTGCCCATATTGTCTATCAGTAATTCCTATCAAGGCTGTTCGATGCGCTCACTGTACCTCTGAAATTAAGTGATATCTTATAGGAAGGAGGCTGCCATGAAAAAGATATTGTGTCTGATTATTACGGTTTTTCTCTTCACAACAATAAGTTACGCAGGGTTACTTGACGATGTAATAAAAACTGTAGGTGGTTCAGGAAAGGGAGAACCTGATGAAAGCACAATAATTTCTGGACTTAAAGAGGCCCTGTCTATCGGAACGGATAAAGCTGTTAAAAATGTATCCCAGGTTGATGGTTATTTTGGAAATCAGGTAATTAAGATCCTTATGCCTGAGAAAATCCAGAAGGTCGCAGATATTCTTAGAAAAGTCGGATACCAGAAACAGGTTGATGATTTTGTGCTCAGCATGAACCGCGCAGCAGAAAAGGCAGCACCCCAAGCTGCATCCATTTTTGTTGATGCAATTAAAGGGATGACTATTGAAGATGCGAAGAAGATTCTCAATGGAGGTGACACTGCTGCGACAGAATTTTTTAAGAGAAAGACTCATGACAAGATCTATGATGCATTCAAGCCTATTGTTTCATCGAGCATGAATGAGGTCGGTGTAACACGATCATACAAGGAGATGATGGGAAAATATGAATCTCTTCCTTTTATGAGCAAGGAATCGGTTGACCTTGACCATTACGTAACAAATAAAGCAATGGACGGCCTTTTTTATATGGTAGGACAGGAAGAAAAGAAAATCAGAACTGACCCCGCAGCAAGGGTGACAGATCTGCTGAAAACAGTTTTCGGAAAGTAGAAATGATACCTGTAAGGCATGAAGTCAAAATCTTACAAGAAAATCAGATTTCCGCCGATATACTTAAACTGTATTTTATGGTATACAAAGTACGACTTGTTTGATAGATTCTATGCACAGAATAATAAGCGCTCGACGAGATATGTTTTATGATAATTCCTATGGTGGTTTTTATCGTCGGTATAAGATAGGTAAGATATTCAACGCTCTTTCATAACAAGTCTCATCGTGCAATCTATAATAATTAAGGGGGAGGTGAGGAAAAGAGAGTTTTTGGTTTTCTTAGATTAAATTTTTTATAAAGGAGGTAAAAAAAAGATGAATAGGACAGTGTTAAGAAGTCTTGTTATAGTACTTGCCCTGGGTTTCTTAAGTTCTATCATTGGGTGTGCAGGCTTTGAATCTGCACCCAAAAAAGGTATCTGGTTTTATCATAAAGAGCTCCCTGAGGCAGACCGAGCTGTAGAAGCAGCGCGGAGTGCAGGAAAAGACAAGGCATGTCCTGAGGAATTTAAAGCTGCAGAAGCTTTAAGAGACAAGGCCTATGAGACATATTGGGCATGCAGAACTGAAGAAGCAATTGCAATGGCCAATGAGGCAACAAAAAAAGCAAATGCCCTCTGTCCACCACCATGTCCACCTCCTCCGGCACCAGAACCAAAACCAGCTCCAGCACCACCACCGCCGCCACCACCTCCACCGCCGCCGCCACCAGCGCCAGAACCTAAGGTTATTGACAGGATGACCCTGGAAGTGAATTTTGATTTAGACAAATCAAACATAAGAGCAGAAGATAAGGCAAAATTACAAAAAGCAATCGATTTTGTTAAAAAATACCCAGGTGCAAAAGTCAGGCTCGAAGGGCACACGGATAGTATCGGAACAGAACATTACAATCAGGCCCTTTCAGAAAGAAGGGCAGAAGCTGTGAAGAATTATCTGGTTAAAGAAGGTGCTTGTAAAGAGACAATGATCAGTGCCGTGGGTTATGGTAAAAAGAAACCTGTAGCTGATAATAAGACAAAGGAAGGTAGGGCTAAAAACAGAAGAGTAGAAGTACTCATTTTGTCTGATTAACATTTTCTGGGACAGGGTAAACCCTTGTTTACCCTGTCCCCTTCTAAAATATTAAAGATAGCAAAACTTTTTAGTTAAGTTTTATAATCCTTCATGGATTTCCTATAACTGTTTCTGAGCAGAACCTCAAATTCTTCGTATACCTCGATTCCCAAAATTGTCAGAATGTTTTAAATTACAATTGATTCTCGAAGTAGAGATCTGAAATACTTTTCATAATCATCTCATTAAGGATAAAAGAAATAGTTATAACAGAAAAGAGTTAGCTGATATTTAAATAAAGCAATAAAATGTATTAGCAAAGGAACACATATAGCTTTACAGTAAAGAGATGAGAAATACGTAGATACAAAGTCTTACTGACATATCTTCTACACAGCGCTATAATATTAGAAAATATGTCATCCATCTTAAGTAAACTCGATAATTTTTTTCAAAAAACCCTCTGGGAGATCAGAGAGGACTCCTCTGGAAAACTTAAAAATCTCCTTATTACCGTTTTACGACTGCTTCATAAAATAGGTCAGGAATTTCTCAATGGTGAAATCCCTCGACGGGCATCCAGCCTCGTTTATACATCACTTCTTACATTTGTCCCCATCTTGGCCGTTGCATTTTCCGTTGTTAAAGCGCTTGGCGTTCATAACATGCTTGGACCTTTCTTGAGGAATTTTCTTGCGCCGCTGGGAGAAAAAGGCGATAAAATAACATTCAATATCATTGGATATGTCGATAGAATGAACGTAGGTCTTCTCGGGATGATCGGGCTCGGCGCCCTGCTTTATACCGTTATGAATACCTTACAACAAGTTGAGAATTCCTTCAATTACCTCTGGCAGATTAGTGAAAAAAGGAGCCTTCTTAAGAGATTCAGAGATTATATGAGCGTGCTTCTGACAGGTCCGGTCCTTATCGTTTCGGCACTCGGCATCACCACCTCTGTTATGAGTAATTCCATTGCGCAAAAAATAATATCCATAGAGCCGTTTGGAACTGGTCTTTTTCTTATTGGAAAGTTTCTTCCCTACCTTTTAATAAGTGTGGCCTTTACTTTGATATATTACTTACTGCCCTATACCAAGGTTAATTTTAGATCAGCATTCGTTGGAGGTGTTTCCGCGGGTATTTTGTGGCAGGCAGGCAGTTGGATATTTGCTCGCTTCACAGTGTCATCAACGCAATACTCGGCAATATATTCCAGCTTTGCTATAGTCTTGTTGTTTATGATCTGGCTTTATTACAACTGGGTAATACTCCTCACAGGCGTAAAAGTATCTTTTTATCATCAATTCCCTGTGCTCCTGCATATGCGAGATGACCGGATGATATATGGCGAATGGTACATGCAGCGGTTAGCGATTATGCTGATGTATCTCGTCGGATACAACTTTTTTCATGATAAGCACCGCTGGACTTTACCGGCCCTTATGGAACGTTTGCGGATTCCCAAGGGTGTGGTGCAGAGTGTACTTGAAGCTTTAGAGAAGAGCGGACTCATACTCAGTGTTGACTCTGACAAAACCTTTGTGCCAGGCCGGGATATTGAGACAATAACGCTTAGCGAAATTGTCGACAGCGTCAGAGACGAGTTTCAGGGCGCATACTTGCCTCTCAATGATTTTCTGTCCCTTCCCGGAATAGAGAAAATTATGGGTGAAATACAAGATGCAATTAATAACACTCTTTCTAAAGAGACCTTAAAAAAATTGGTTACCTCATATATACCTGACAACAAAAAGACTATTTGAGCCTGAAATCCACTCTGCTGTTTTTGAGCTTCTCTTTCTTTTCGGGCTCGAGGGATTTTGGTTCCACTAAAAACAGCCTGTCTGCCGTAACCTGTCCGGTCTTAAATATGTAATCCTTGACCTCGAGCGCCCGCTGGGAGGCAAGCTGCCTCAAGTCATCATCCTTTACTTCTATATGGGTGAGCATCAGTTTTTCCATCTCGGGCACTGGAAGGTCCTTAGCAAAGCCAAGTATGGTTCTTGGTTTTGGGAATTTTTCTTCCTTATATGCCATTTTCAGGTACTTGGAATATTCCTCTTTTTCTATGGTTACCTTATCCACTGGGACAGCAGGCTGACCTTTTTTGACCATGTCTTTCAGTTTCTGGGCATTTATCTTCTTCCTGAACAGATACTGCTTCAGACCGTCTCTGTCCTTATCAACGTCAACATGTCCCTCTATCTCAAGTTTTAAGGACAGCCTGTCAAATAAGGCCTTTACCAAGGTGTTCAGTTTCTTCGCATCTTGCTCAGCAAGATCATGACTCCCATAATCAAACTCCACATAGCTCAGTTCTTCCCCGCCTCCGAAAATTGCTCCGAGAAGTGCAAAGGGTGAAGTGGCAGCCTTCACAAGCAGATTGAGCAACATTTTTATTATTATCCTTCCAATGCTGAACTTCGGGTCATTAATATAGCCAGAGACTGGGATGTTCAGATCGATCTCACCCTTTCTGTTTTTAAGTAGAGCTATAGCAAGTCTCACGGGAAGTTTTGTGGCCTCGGGACTTTCAACCCTGTCACCGAGGGTGAATTGGTCAAGGAATATATTGTTCTGGGAGTCAAGTTTCTTTTTCACTATGAGATACTGAAGATTAAAAGAAAGCGCTCCTTTCTGTATTGTGTATCCCAGATATCTGCCAGAGTAAGGGGTCAACGGGCTCAGGTCCATGTTCTTGAAATCAATCTTAAGGTCAACGTAGAGATCATCCCTCAAGGGGTTTATCTTGCCTGTAATTTCAAGAGGAGCGTAGTTTTCAAGTTTTCCCCGAAGTTCTACATCGGCAAACTTGTTCTCCTCTGACGAAAGCCCAGATACCCTTCCCCCGATTTCAAGAAAGCTGGAAGAGTAGTTAGGTTCAATGTGCCTGTCTGAAAAATTTATCGTACCACCTTGTAAAGTAATGGCAACTATCTTTATGAGCTTTTCGGGTTTTTGCGGTGGAGCTACGGCGAGCGGTTTCGTGGCAATGTCGGCAGGTTTTTCCTGTGCGGCTTCAGAGATTTTTTGAAGTTCACCGCCTGGTATCTCTTTTGAACCGGCTTCTACAGGCTTTGCGTAAGCCTCTACAATGGGTTCCCCAGCCCCTTTCTGCGTGGCAGCTGCTTCACCGCTTCCTTTTTCCTGCATTACTCCCTGAAGGTTTATCGAGCCATCTTTGTTTATAATGATGCGCGAATAGAAATCAGTCAGTGCCACCTGGGCTATATTGACGTAAAGGGGATTGTATGTGGCATCCATTCCTCCGAAATAAAGAGAATTCCATTTCAGGAACTCCTCGGCATTGGCTTTATCAAGGGAAGTAAAATTTTTCACGAATGCCTCGCCCTTGTATGAAGCCTTCATTATGCCGTCCTTTGAATAACCGGCAGAAACGGTCCCTTTTAACGAGATATCGCCCTGTGTAATTATGATTTTAATCCGGTCTGTAAAATACGACTGGAAAGGGGCAATCTCGACGCCTCTGACATTAAGTTTCATATTGGCTGAAGGCGGATTTATGTCCACAGAGCCGCTCGTTGTGACAGAACCTTTTTTGTTAAACACAAAAGAAAGGGATGCCCTGCCTTTTGAGTTTTTGGCAGTTGCAATGTTCGTTCCCTCAAAGTTAATCCGTTCGGCAGTCAGATTGACGGGCTCCTGCGGCATGAAATCTGAAAACTTTATCTTCCCATCTGTGACTTGAATGTTATCGGCATCCAGGGAGAGAGGAGTTGTTTCTTTAGCAGGCGGCTTTTCTCCCGGCTGTTTTTCAGGCACAAGACCCAGCAGGTTGATTTTCGCAGACCTGTCACGAGATATATTCAACTCTGGCGATTGAACCATCACCTTTGCAATGTGTATTTTTTTTGCGATCAAGTCTGATAAAGCAAAAGATATCTCAAACGCAGAGAGAGATATGAGTGGTTTCTGTTTAAGGTCAACAACCTTAATTTTCTTAAACGAGACATTACCGGTCATATTCAAGGACGGCGGCCTGTCTCTATACTGGATATACGAAACTCCGGTGTTTATATCCAGAAATCCGGACAGCATCTTGAAGGGCGTCTTGAATGGCGAGTATGCCATATAAAATGGAACATCCAGGTCTTTGATGTTGATCTCCAAATGAGTTTCAAGGGAGTCCTTGAATGGTTTGGTCTCGCCTTTGAAAGAAACAGGGGTGTCATTTACCTTTGCTTCAAAAGAGGGCTGAACGTATATGTCGGCATAATAGGGCAGGCTGGATATGAAAGGGATCTTGATATTCATATCCCTCAGTTTGTGCGTTGTGTGCTTAGGACTGTCAAGAAAGTCGACACTTCCGTTAAGGATCTGTATATTGTTAAGGGAAAACCTGAGCTTTTTTTCTTCTTTTTTCGGCTTGGATTCCAGCGGCTTGGATTCCAGAAGGTCCGAAAAGTTATAGGAGCCGCCCTCATTCCGGACTATGTTCACGTAAGGCTTATTGACTTTAACTTCGCTGAGGATTAAACCCCTTTTTAAAATAGAGATACTCTGAAAGTTGAGGTAGAGTTCGTCAAAGGATACAAAGGCATCCCTGTCGTTTCTTTCTTTAATCAGAAGGCCTCTCACCGTTACAGACAGCACAAAGGGGTTTACTCTTACCTGCCTTATGGCAACTTGACGGTGAAGTTCTTCGGAAAGTTTTTTTGTGAGGACGGATTTAAGTATGGGTGGAACTACAAAGAAACCGACAACAGAGAACACCACAAGGAATATCAACGTACCCATAAAGGTCTTGTTTACGGTAGGATTTGATCTTAACTGTTTGAACTTGGCGGCGACTGCCATTATATATTTTATTATAAGACTACTACCCTGTAAAGCCTGCCTATTTTGGAACTGAGCTGAATGGGAGATCGAGGTAAGGTATTGATTTATATGGTAGGCGCGAGGGGGATTGAACCCCTGACTTCTTCCGCGTCAAGGAAGCGCTCTCCCACTGAGCTACGCGCCTTTAAGTGCTTATAAAATAACATTAGTGTAATCCCCTTTGTCAATCGTAGAACCCTCTGGACTGAACCCCTCCAACTGGACACGAAACTGAAATAGGTTAGAATACTGACGAGCAAAAGAAGTCATAAGGCAAATTCATGATGGATGGGGATTTTGGGGGACTAGTAAGATATGGGTAGCTA
>Ga0315282_10007382_pt1 | contig 18067 bp, 12 predicted proteins | sample YL17G07_20_MG_FD_203693 | JGI IMG/M metagenome (GOLD analysis project Ga0315282, IMG submission 203693) | Sediment microbial communities from Yellowstone Lake, YNP, Wyoming, USA - YL17G07_20 | ecosystem: Environmental > Aquatic > Freshwater > Lake > Sediment | place: USA: Wyoming | collected...
CTCTTCTTTGGCTGAGCCACCGGTTGGACCTTGACTTCCGTGCCATCCGGTAATGCCTTGGGATCGTCCAGGACCACCAAGCCGCCCGAAACCTTGCCGCGCACCGTCATATCTCACGCCTCCAGTCTGAAAGACCGCACATTGCAGTCTACCACACTACAAACTGCTGACCACTGACCCCGGACAACTGACCAATCCGCAATCGTCAATCCGCAATCCGCAATCGCTACAGCCCGTAGTCCTCGATCTTCTTCCGCAGCGTCGTTCTATGAATCCCCAATAGCCGCGCGGCTTGGACCTGGTTGCCGCCGGTGCGCTTGAGCGCCGTGGCGATAATCACCTTCTCGACGTCCGCCGTGATCTCGTTGTACGCGTTGCCTTCCGCGAGACCTTCAGCCTTGTCCAGCGCCTGCTGCGTGCGCAGGCGGACGAATTCCGCGAGCGTCTCGCCCTGGCTTGGTTCTTCGCCGCGCAGAGCCTGCAGGATGTGGCTGGGCAGGTGCTCCGGCGCGAGGGCCTTGCCGCGCGCGAGGATCACCGCGTGCTCGATGGCGTTCTTGAGTTCGCGCACGTTGCCGGGCCAGTCGTACTGTTCGAGCACTTTCATTGCGGCCTGGCTGATCTCGGGCGGCCTGTGCGTGGCACGGGTATCTTGCCCGTGTGCGTTCATGGGCTGGAAGCCCATGTCACGGCTGAGGAAATGGGCGATGAGGAGCGGGATGTCGTCCTTGTGCTCGCGCAACGGCGGCAGTTCGATAGAGACCACGTTGAGACGGTAGTAGAGGTCCTCGCGGAAAAGCTGCCGCTTGATCCGCATGCGCAGGTCCTGGTTGGTGGCGGCGATGATGCGCACATCAACCTCAACCGGCTCCGTGCTTCCGACGCGCTCGAAGCGCTGCTCTTCGAGGAACCGCAGCAGCTTGGCCTGGATGGAGAGCGGCATCTCGACGATTTCGTCGAGGAAGAGCGTGCCGCCGTCGGCGACTTCCGCTTTGCCGGCCTTGTCGCGGATGGCGCCGGTGAAGGCGCCTTTGACGTGGCCGTAGAGTTCGCTCTCCAGAAGCGGTTCGGGCATCGAGGCGCAGTTGACGGGGATGAACGGGCCGCGCGCGCGGGCGGAGTAATCGTGGATGGCTCGGGCGACGAGTTCCTTGCCGGTGCCGGATTCGCCCAGGATAAGCACGGAACTGCCGGTGGGCGCGACGGCCCCGATCTTCTTGTAGACATCCTGCATGACGGGCGTCTTGCCGACAAGCACCTGCATACCGCTGACGTTTTCCAGTTCGTGCTTGAGCTGCAGGACTTCGCGGGACAGGCTGCGGCGTTCCAGCGCGGTGCGGATGTGGTGCAGGACGTCGTCGTTGTGGATGGGCTTGAGCAGGTAGTTGTACGCGCCGCGCTTGGTGGCTTCGATGGCCGTGTCCATGGTGCCGTACGCGGTCATCACCAGCACGGGCGCGTCGGGATTCTGCTCGCGGAACCTGGGCAGTGCGTCGAGGCCCGAGAGGCCGGGCAGGCGCACATCGAGCAGCACGAGGTCCGGGCGTTCCCTGGCGGCGAGATCCAGCCCTTCTTCCGCCGACGCCGCCACGATGACGGAGTAGCCTTCGGGCTGCAGGAGTTGCTTGAACGCCCAGCATATGGCCTGCTCATCATCCACGACGAGTATCTTGTGGGATTCGGGAGCGGAAGCCATGGGGGGAGATTAGCACATTTCAACGGGTTGCGCGACGGCGATTGCGCTACTTAGCCAGCAGGGGGGAGTCAAGCCTGGCGTTGCCCTCAATGACGATCGCCGCGCCGCCGTCGGCCCGCAGCTTGTCCTGCGTGCGCCACGAGCGCCCGTCGAACGTGACCTCCAGGTGGTTGCCTCGCGCGAGCACGACAACGGAATGCACGCCGGCCGGCGCGGGCACGGAGTTGGTTTTCATCGGGACCGTCTTCTTCTCAAGGGCCGCGCGCCCGGCGGCAGAACTGGAGGCCGAGGCGGGCGTCTTGTCGCCGAAGATCGCGGCCGTCGTGCCGGATTGGCACACCCCGTAGCCGCGGCCCAGGATGAGGCTGTACTCCTCCATCGTGGTGCGGAGGTCCTTGATTTCCGCCGTATCGGGCACGTAGCGCATGTACACGCCGATTGTCGCGCTCTCCTCCAACTGGAACTGACACTGCACGCCGCCGTCCAGTATCGGCGCGGTCAGCGACCCGCCGCCGGTGACGGAGAACAGCGTCTTGCGCCGCTGATCCTGCGTCCAGTTGCCGGTGACCTCCTGCCAGCCGAGCCTTTTCAACTCGGCGACCGCGGGGTCCTCCTTCTTCTTGTCGTCCTTCTTGTCGGCGACCTTCTCGTCTTTCTTCTCCGCCTTCTTGTCCTCGACCTTCTCGCCCTTCTTGTCGGTCGCGACGTCCTTGGTCTTATCCGGGACTTTCGCCGGGGTCTTGTCATCGGGCAGCGACGGGAGGGGCAGGCCGAGAGCGTGGATTTCCTTGCGGTGCGTCTGCACGAACCCCGTATCGGCCAGCTCGACAATCAGCCGCTGTTGGAGCTTGCGCGTCTTGTCAATGTCCCGCTCGTTGCGCGCGGCAGCGGCCTCGGCGAAAAGCTGCTTGGAGACGGACTCGCGGTCGGCGGGGGGCGGGGGCGGCCTCAGGATTCGCAGCGCAGCTTCGGCCACGGCTTTGTCGGGGCCATTCACTGCCGCGGCCTGCTTCAACTTCTCCTCGGCAACATTGGTTGCGCCGAGGGCGAAGGCGAGCGTGCCGGCGTCGAGCAGGCCGGCGGCGGTGTCGCCGCCGGCGATCTTCAGCACCTGCGCAAGGTCCTGCAGATGCTCGGGGGTGACGACCTTCCACGGCACGGTCTGAGGCGGCAGGTCCTTGGGCTTGAAGGACAGTCCGCGGTCCTCCCAGCCCGTCAACTGTCCAGGCTCCTTGAAGCTCCCCATGCCCGGGACCGGGACCGCCTTGGACGCATTGACCGCCTGGCGCATGCGGCTCATGACGCTGGCAGCGCGCGCGTACATTGCAGCCAGGGCCTCGATGTCCTTCTTGGCCCGCGCGGTCTTCATCATCGGGGCGTTGTCGCGGCAGACCTTTGCGCAATCGTCAAAGTTGTAGCGCAGGCCCGTCAAGGAGTCGCCTTCCTTTGCAACCGTGCTCGCCCGCTCAAGGATCGTCGCCAGGTTCCTGGTGTCGGCGTCGGCGAAGGCCAGCGCCCTCTTGTAGTCGGCCACAATCCGGCCCTGTTCCTTCTTCAATGGGGCCGTGATCGTCTCCGGCAGGCTGGTCTCGCCCGTATTCAGCATCTCGATGGCCTTGTCGAACTGGCCGGAGTCGCTGGCCTGCGCGGCTTCCTTGCAGAGGGCGGGCGTCAGGTCCTGCATCGTGGCGAGCGCCGTGGCGCCAGGCTTTGTACTGCCGTGGGCCTCAACGAAGCGGCGCAGCGCATGGAAGGCCGCCGCCTTGCTGCCGTTCGGCCCTGCCGTTTCGGCGGCCTCCTGGGCCGCCGCCCAGTCCTTATCGAGTTTGGCCTTGGCCTCCTTGGCCTTGGTCGTGAACTCCTGCGCAATGTCGGCCACGCGCCGGCCGGGGTTCTGCTTGAGGAATTCCTCCATGCGCGCGATCGCGGCGTCGGGGTCCTGCTCCAGTTTTCCCGCCAACTCCAGCTTGAGGTCGCGCAGTTTCTTCACGACGGCAAACTCGGCGTTGTCCATAGCGGCAACGTCCGGCTTCAGGAGCGACGGGTGAACGCGCTGCACCTTGCCCTCAGTGTTCGGCCCGCCCTTCGGCTCCACCTTGGGTTCCGTTGCGGCCTGAATCTTTGACGGGTCGGCGGAGGGGTTCTCCGCGTTGGCGGGGTCCGAGGCCGAGGGATCGGCCACCGCCACCGGCGCCGGCTGCGGCTGCGACCCGCCGTGGCGGGCGCGCAGGATGAGGGCGACCGTGACCAGCGCCACGACCGCGGCCGCTGCGCCGTACAGGAGCAGCCTGGAGCGCGATGTCTCGGCCACCGGCGTGAGCGGAATGTTCTCGACCTTGCCATGGTCCTTCGTGATGGACCGATACAGGCCTTTCCGGCAGCGCTCGATGGCGTCTATCACTTCCTGCGCGTTCTGGAAGCGCTTGGCCGGGTCCTTCACCATCATCTTCTCGACCACGACCACGAAGCCGCTGGACAGCTTGGGGTTCAGTTTCTTGAGGGACGCAGGCGGCTCAGTCAGCGCCTTGACCATCACCGCGGCGGCCGTCGGCGCGTCGTAGGGCGTGTGGCCGGTGGCGAGCACGTACATCGAGGCGCCGAGGCTGTAGATGTCGCTGCGCGCGTCAACCTTGCCTCCGGAACACTGTTCCGGCGACATGTAATGCGGCGTGCCGACGGTGGTGCCGTCCGAGGTGACCTCAGCTTCCTTCGCGCTGTGTTGAAAGCGCGCCAACCCCAGGTCGGCGAGGCGCACGCGGCCGGCGGCGTCAATCAGGAAGTTGTCCGGCTTGATGTCCCTGTGCAGGATGCCTTTGGCGTGCGCTGCCCGCAGGGCCGACGCGACCTGCCCGGCGATGTCCAGCGTCTCCTTTTCGGTGTAGGGGCCTTTCTCCCGGACGCGTTTGTGGACCGCGCTGCCGTCCACGTATTCCATGGAGATGTAGTGCAGGCCCTCGACGACGCCGACGTCATGGACGTTGACCAGATTGGGGTGCGACAACTGGCCGGCGGCGCGCGCCTCCCGCTGGAAGCGGGCGACGACCTTCTCGTCCTGAGCGAGGCGTTTTGGGAGGAACTTCAGCGCGACGTGGCGGTCCATGGAGATCTGCTTGGCCTTGAACACCACGCCCATGGCGCCGCGGCCAAGCTCCTCCTCAATCAGATACCCGCCTAAGGTCCGCCCGATCAGTGACGCCATTCGCGCGCTGGACCCTCGCCTGTGGTTTGTCCTCTACCTGTTAGTGGGGCCTTATCGCCTTCCTGCTGCGACAAAGCCAGCCACATTGTAGCGCCTTTCACAATGGTTTCCACCGGCATCCGCCGGGACAGCCAAAAGTCTGTCCGTGCGCCCCAAAGCCACGCGCTGCCCAGAGACTGACCCGCCACACACTGCTACGTATCATTGAGAACCCGCATGTGCGGAAACGGGTCACCTCCTTTGCTGTTTTTTGGGGTATAAGGACGGTAGCTTTGGGGCACTCTGGGACAGATGCGGCGGGGAGGTATTGCGTGGGTCACCTGACTTTTCACACGGCGGGCGAATCGCATGGCCGGGGGAGCCTTGCCTTTCTCGAAGGCTTCCCCTTCGGCGTTCGTGCGGATCTTGACGCCATCAACTGCCAGCTTGCCCGGCGGCAGAAAGGCCATGGGCGCGGCGGGCGGATGAAGCTTGAGGTGGACAAGGCTGAATTCCTGGCCGGCGTCCGCAAAGGCCGCACGATGGGATCGCCGGTGGTGTTGGCCGTCTGGAACAGCGACGAGCGCTTGGAGAAGGCGCCGGAGTTGGAGTGCCCGCGGCCGGGACATGCCGACCTGGTGGGGCACCTGAAGTACGACGCGCCCGTGCGCGACATCCTGGAACGGGCCAGCGCCCGCGAGACGGTGGCGCGCGTGGCCGCCGGGGCGCTCTGCCGGCTGCTGCTGAAGGAATTCCGCATTGACGTGCGCAGCCACGTCATCGCGCTGGGAGCCGCCGCCGTGCCGCAGGATTTTCAGCCAACCTTTGACCAAATGGCGGCGGCGGATGACAACGAGGTGCGCTGCCTGCACAAGCCTTCCGCCGAGCAGATGATCGCCGCCATTGATGCGGCACAGAAGCAAGGTGACACACTGGGTGGCATCTGCGAGGTCGTGGCGCAGGGCGTGCCGATTGGGCTTGGCGACCACACGCAGTGGGACCGCAGACTGGACGGCCGGATCGCGCAGGCAATGCTCTCCATTCAGGCCATCAAAGGCGTCGAGATCGGCCCGGCCTTCGCCAACGCGCGCCTGGCGGGCAGCCAGGTCCACGACCCGATCCAGTACACGGCGGCGAAAGTGCCGACCGCGACCGGGGGTTTTTCGCGGCCCAGCAACCGCGCGGGCGGTCTGGAAGGCGGCATCACCAATGGCCAGCCCATTGTGGTGCGTCTGGCGATGAAGCCCATCAGCACGCTGATGAAACCGCTGCCGTCGGTGAACCTGGAGACCGGCGAGCCGATGCAGGCCGGCGTCGAACGCAGTGACTGCTGCGCGCTGCCCGCCGCGGCGGTGGTTGCAGAGAGCATGCTGGCATGTGTGCTGGCACAGGCGTTGTGCGGGAAGTTCGGCGGCGATTCGCTCCAGGAAATGCTGCTGAACTACCGGAGCTACCGCGAGCAGATCAGCCGCGTGCGCAGGGCGCGGCAGTAGGCCGGGCTTTCGAGCCTGACCCATCCGCCCGCGGGGACCTATGCGGCGTACGAGGAGGGGCGGCCCAATGAAGACAGCGCGCGCGCTATGCCTGGCTCTGACATTGCTGCTGGCGGCGCCTGCCGGCGCGGCAGAGAACGACCCCGCCGAGGCGCTCAAGGCCTATGTCATCGCCAAAGTCAAGGCCGGCACACTGCCTTCCGTTCCCGTGAGGTACGGTTCCGACAAGGCCGCGGCGTCGAAAGTCACCTCGGCCGACGAACAGGCGTTCGTCATCAACTCGCAGGGGCTCGAGGTGAAAGTCGCATGGCAGAAGCTCGGCGACGACGGTTTGTGCCAGATGTGCAGGCCACTCGTTGGCGACGCGCCCGGACCGGTGCATGCGGCGTATCTCCTTCTGGCGCTCAAACTGGGGCAGGGCGATGGCCCCGGATTCGACGCCCTGCTGAACGCGCTGTGGGAAAAGGATCGCGACGCCGCCAAGGCTGTGGAGGCGGCCAAGCAGGCCGCCAAGCCGAAGGAACCGCCGAAGGCTGCCGCGCCGGCGGCGGCGCCTGAGGCAAAGCCGGCAGCAGCGCCCTCCGCTGCTGCTCTCGCCGGCATTCCGACGCAACCTGCTGCTCCGGCCACATCGAGGAGCAGCAACCCGTTCTTCGACGACGGCGGCGTGCTGCCGTGGGATACGAACTACGAGCGCGCTCTGGCGCGGGCCGCCGCCGAAGGCAAGTTCGTCTTTCTCGTCATGGCCCGGCACAATTGCCCGAATTCGTATGCGGTCACCGAGCGCGTCCTCGCGCTGCCCGAGTTCCGCGACCTGCTCGCCGACGGCTTCGTCCCCTTGGCGCTGTCGGTGGACGTCGCGAACCTGAAGGACCTGGCGCGGCGCGCGGGACGCCCGCACCTCAAAGGCCCGGAGGCAAAGGACAATGACCTTCGCTTCGGACTCAAGGAGCGGATCACGGCCGAAGTGACGAAGACGTCACCCATCGCGCCGCCGCCGCTGATGGCCATCCTGACGCCGACCGGCGATCTGGTCGCGTGCGAGGCGGGCGTCGTCACCGTGGCGGCCTTCAGAGAGTTCCTCGGGAAAGCGAAGCGTCCTGCGCGCGCAAGCGCAGCCCCCAGACCGCGCCCGCAACCCGCGGCTGCGCCGCCAATCTTCGCGCCGTACGAGTATGTTCGCGTGGACCTCGGCGGCGGCCAGGCCGTCTTCAAAGGCAACGGCTCGGGCGGCGAAGGGCCGGCCATCACGACGCTGCAGAGCATTCCCGATCCCTATGAGATGTGCGGCCGGAAGTTCGGCGTCGGCGGCTTTGTCTGCATCTACGCCGCGAACGCCGTCCAGGAGATCGGCCAGATCTACCTTTCCGCGGGCAGCAATGGCCACGGCGCGCATTGGATGACGTTCACGAATCCGCCGATGCGTTGCATCTGGGAGAATTCCGGCGAAGGCATCATGTACTATCAGCCGAAGATTCCTCCCGGCGTGGAAGCCGTGGATTACCGCGTCCACGAGAACTGCTACACGGTGATGGTCTCGCCGACGGCCGGCTGTCTATCCGTGCTTGGCTGCCCGCCCGCGCACCGCCACTACAACGGCACCGTGCGCGTCGGCAGCCGGCCCACGGGCGTGAAGATGACGCACGGCGAGAAGAAGCACTGGTACGCCTTCACCTGCTGCGCGGGCGACGGCACCATCGCCGCTGTTTTCCTCGACGCGGTGGACGGCGAGAAGGCCGGGAACCGTATCGGCGAGACGACGTACTTCGACGGCGCGACAGGCAAGCAACTGGATTTCCGCGCCGCGGCCGAGCAGATCGTTGATACGGAAGGGCGGGGCGGGGGACAGAAGGGCTTCGGCAAGGTCCCAGGCCGCGCCGGTCCCGTGAGCCAGATCGGCCAGACGCTGAAGCTCGAAGACCTCACGATTCTCCAGTCACGGAACTGGTCTGACACCGCTGCCGCCGACGACGCCAAGAAGGCGTACCTGTTCGTGTCGTGCGCGGGCCGCAACGCCGTGGCGGTCTACGACCTCGCTTCCTTCCTGAAGGGCGCGGCGAAGGACCTGGCCATGCTTGGCGTTTACGAGAACATTGCCAATCCGAAGAAGCTGCTGCTGCACGGCGACGCTCTGTGGGTCGGCAACAACCCGGGCTCAACCGTCACGAAGATCACTCTCGGGAAGCTGCCGGCGCTTCAGCCCGCGAAGCTGGAGGTTGTCGCCGTCGGCAAGGACCCGATGGGCATGGCGGTGGGGCCGGAGTTCGGCATCGGGGGGATTCTGTTCGTCTGCAACCGCGGCGGCGATTCAGTCTCGATGGTGCGCGGCAACAAGGAACTCGGCCGTCTCGACGCGACGAACTCCGCGCCGCTGAAGGAGCCGTACGGCATCTGGATTTCCGGCTGCAGCACGCGCATGATCGTCTCCAACTTCGCGGACGAATACGCCACGTGGTGGAACTTCCGCCTCTTTCCGGCGGGGCAAGTGAAAGACCCCAAGGACGTGCTCATCAGTTCCGACCGCATCTGGACAGGCGCCGGCGTGACGGCCATTGACGGAGATTACGGGCCGTAGCGGGAAAAACCGAAACTCGAAATCCGGGTCGTGCCCTGAAATAGCTACGGTCCCCTTGCGGGGTAGGGGTTTCGGCTTCCTCGGCCTCCCGCTATAGCTATTTCAGGACACCACCCGAACGCGTATGTCGGATGTTCGTCACGCAACTCTCGTGCCATGGATGCGCGTTGACGCCTCGGCAGTTTCCCCTAATCTGTTTTCCGTGTTCTCTGTGTCCTCTGTGGCAAGATCCGTTGGGGAGTCACCATGCCTCTCACACCGCCGCGCGCCTTCAAACCCGACCTCGATGAAGCCGCCAAACGCTGGAAAGCCTACCTCGCCGGCGAGATCATTGACCGCCCCGTCGTCTGCGTGACTGCGCCGCGCGCGGGCGCCAAGAGCGTCCCGGGCGTCAACTACCGCGACCGGGTCTTCGGCAAGCCGGAAGAGATCATCGGCCGCATGCTCGAAGGCACCGCGGCGACGTACTATGGTGGCGAAGCGATTCCGTCATTCTGGATGAGCTTTGGGCCGGACGAGATCGCCGTCTTCTGCGGGTCCGAGTTCAAATGGAGCGACGATTCAGGCAACACGAACTGGTCCGTGCCGTTCGTGGAAGACTGGGAGAAGTCGCTGCCGCTGCGCTTCAACGCACAGCATCCGCTGTGGCAGAGGATGCTCGCGCTGTACCGCCTGGGAGCGGAACACGGCGCGGGCAGGTGGGCCATGGCGCCGCTGGACCTGCACAGCAACATGGACATACTCGCCGCTGTCCGCGGTCCGCAGCGGCTCTGTATGGACCTGCTCGACCAGCCCGAGACGATAGACCGCGCGATGCAATCGGCGCGCGCAGTCTTCCCCATCGTATGGAACGCGCTGCGCGAAGCCGGCCGCATGGATGAACTGAGCTACTGCAACGGGGTCTACTCGCCCGAAGGCGCGGCGGTGCTGCAGTGCGATTTCTCGTGCATGATTTTGCCGGCGATGTTCGACCGCTGGGTCCTGCCAGCGCTGGAAGAAGAAGCGGCGCTGGTGAAGCACGCGTATTACCATTGGGACGGCCCCGGCGCGCAGGCGCACACGAAATCGCTGTGCTCCAGCCGCGGCCTGCACACGCTCTCCTACGTACCCGGCGACGGCCACGGCTCGCACATCGGGTTCCTCGATCTCTTCAAGCGCGTCCAGTCGCTCGGCAAAGCCATGCACTTCTGGGGAACGCCTGACGAGTGCAAAGCCGCGCACCGCGAACTGCGGCCGGAGAAGGTCATGTACAGCGCAGGCGTGCAGACCGAGAAGGAAGCCGACGAACTGCTGAAGTGGTTTGTGAGAAATACGTGAGTTGACTGGCGTGGCAGAGAGTCCTCAGGCATATACCAGGCGGCCTCGCGGCTTCGGAATCGGCCGGCCAAGAGACTTCGCGGTCTCGATCCACTCTGCAATGACGATCTCTGCGTTGGCGACGGCTTCCTTGTAGGTCTTGCCATCGGCCGCGCAGCCCGGCAACTCAGGCACCTCGGCGATGAAGGCGTCGTCCTTCTCGCTCCAGTAAACTATCAGCTCATACTTGATCATCATGGGTCTCGCTCATCCGCATTCGGTAACCACTCACCACAATAAGGCAGCGCCGTACGCGCCAAAGGCGTGGTCGCAGCTTACCAGCACCGCTCCCTCATGCTGCGCTTGCGCCAGCAACAGTCTGTCGAAGGGGTCTTTGTGGTGGGGCGGCAGGGCCTCCAGCGCGTAGACGTGCTCGGCCAGAACTGGCAAAAGCCATACCGCGTTGGACTGCTCTTCCTCCGCCACCAACTCGTGCAATGGACGCGCAAGCGTGATCTTCCCGAGTTGCTTCTTTATCTGTATCTCCCAGATACTCACCACGCTGAGCAGGACCTCGTTCTCCGGATTGGCCAGCGCGTCGCGCGCGGCGCCGCTCAACTTTGGCGGGTCCGTGGTCCACCAGATGAAGGGGTGGGTGTCCAGGAGCAGCTTCACTTCTGTCCGCTCCAGAATTCGTCGGGCAGGGGCGCGTCAAAGTCTGCGCTCGTCTGGATTGCGCCCTGATTCAGGCCAGGTCTGCGCGGCTTGCGTGCAGGTCCAGCCGGCACCACGCGTGCGACAGCTCTTGCCCCTTCGGTAATCACTATTTCCTGGCCCGCTGAGACGGCGCGGAGCAGTTCCGCGATGTGAGCGCAGGCGTCATCCACTGTAACAGTTCTGGCGCTCATAGCACGAACCCTCCCTTCTTTACACATTCCTTATCGTATCGCGTGTCCATTCGGCGTCAACGCCGCCGCATGTTCCCCGCCTCCCTGTGGGAATATCTGTCAGATGGCCCTACGCCGAGGCCCTAATCCGGAATCCGCAATCGCCTATCGTCTCCCTCGCAGCGCATACTCGACCAGCAACAGTGCCATCCCCAGGGCAATCAGCCACGGGCGCAGGGGGTACGTCTCACGCGAGGCGGCCTTGTCAACGGCCCAGCGGGCAAGGTCCTGGGGGCGCTCGATAATGCGGGAGCCGCTGGGACCCCGCGCACTGTCTGCGGACAGTGCCACCAGCTCCTGCATGAAGGCGCGGTCTGTGCCGAAACGGCGCAGTTCCGCGGGGTACGGGACGGTGAGGAAGTGTTCGCAGACGGGAAGGAGGGGTGTCGGGTTTCGGGTTTCGGGTTTCGGGTTGCCCGGAGCTTCTTCCTGGATGCTCAGGCGGTAGACGCCTTGCGCGGGCTGCGGCAGGAGCGCTCGATACGTGCCCGGCGCGGACTGGTGGAGTTGCATTGCCGGTAGCGGCACAGGCGCGCCGCCGGCCGGCGAGGGCTGCGCCGCGGCGGAAAACTGCAGCGCCGCCAGCGAGGCGAAGAGCTTGCGGCCGTTGAGCGGCAGGCCGGTAACGGGGTCGCGCGCACGAACTTCAACGTCAATGGCGTCGTCATCGTGGCTGTCGGCTTCGACGACCCAGCCGGGCGGCGTGGCGCCCAGCCTGGCTTCCGACCATTCCAGCAGCGCGGGAAGCAGTCTGCGGCAGGACTCGTCGGCAAAGAACGCCGTGCCCGGCGCGCCGTCAAGCGACAACGCGAGGACGGCGCGGCGCGAGGCGCCCGCCCATTGCGGTCCGGAGAGCGTGAGCAGCGGATCGGGACGTTGCGGCTGCGCCTCTGTCCCCGTCTTATCAAGAGGGGGAAGCGCCGGCGATGCGCTCCAGAAAATCGTTTCCGCCGCGGGTTTGGCTTTCACGCGGTTGCGGAACGGCAGGACGGGCCACGCCCCCTGCGTCCCGCTCTTGGCAAGAGAGGGAAGCAGCGGATGCTCATAGGCCGGCCTGCATGCGAACGGGTCGCGGCGGACGTAGAAGTCCTTCTTTGTGCCCGTGAACGCCTGTTCGAGCCGCTCGGCCAGTTTGAGGAACTCCGGCGAGAACGTCCCGCCGCCGGCCTCGGCCAGCGACTTCAGGAGCAGCTCGCCCGTGGGGTCGGTATCCTTTGCATCCACGCCGATGCCGAACGTGAAGATGCTGGTCCGGCGCGGCACCCCCCCTGGCCCCCCCTTGGCAAGGGGGGGGACGCGCGGCGGCGGGCAGAGAGCCTTTGCGGCCTGGATAAGCTCCTCATTGGGTCTGGTCACGGTCTGCACGCCGTCGCTCAAGATGACGACGAGCTGTTCCTCGGCATCGTCGCTCTGCAGCGTCTCCTGTGCTTTTTTCAGCGCGGGCAGCAGGTCGGTATTGGAGCGGATGGCGAGGTCCTTCACGGCGTTCAGGAAGGCCGAACGGTTCGGTTCGGCCGAGAGCGGCGCCGCGAGCTGGGCGGAACCCGAGAACGAGATCAGCCCGAGACGGTCAAGGGGCTTCAGCTTCTGCACGGCGAGCGCCAGTTGCTCGGCGGCGAAGTCAACCTTCCGCACGCCGCTGCCGTCGCGGCCCATGCGCTGCTCCATGGACTTGGAGACGTCAACGACGAAGAGCACGGCACGGGTGCGGTCGTCTTCCGGCGTCATCTCGACCGGCAGCAGCCGTTCCCACGTGCCTTCGCGATGACCGCCGGCGCCGAAGGCCTGCTGGCCACCCACGGCCACCAGGGCTTTGCCGTTCTCGACGGCGCTCGCCAGGCTGAGCAACGCCGCGCCTTCGGGCAGTTCGGCGGCGGACAAGCCGTTGACCAGGATGCCGGCGTAGGGCTCGTAGACCGCGGCGCGTTGCGGCAGCGCGTCCGGCGCGAACAGGTCTGCGGCAGCGCCGAGCGGCTGCGCTTTGTCGTTCGCGAGGCGCGCCAGTGTGGAATCGGGGCGGGCGAGCACCGCCCAGCGCGAGACGCCGGCAACGCGCGTTGCGGCCGAGAGCCGGTTGTTCAGGGTGATGTCGCCGGGCAGGTCGCCCTCAGCGCCGCTGATGCGTGCCGTGTAGACGGCGATGCCGGGCGTGGTGGGCCGGTCCAGGATGCGGACCAGCTTGCGGATTTCGGCGCGTGGCATGCCAGGCTCCGGAACCAGCGCGACCGTCTTGAAGTCAACCGGCGTTTCATCGCTGCTGCCGCTGGTCCGCCACACGGCGACCTGCACGGTACAGGGGGTCTGCGAAGCCACAATGACTTCAACCGGGAGATCGCGGCCGACCTGCGCGCTGCCGGGCACGGACAGCGCGGCGATATGGACGTCGGCGGACGGGCCGAGCGCCGCGGGAAGCGCGAGCAGGTCAATGCCGCTGCCGGCGAGGGATGCCGCGGCGGTCTTGGCCGAGCCGCACGTGTCGCGGAAGTCGCTCAACACAAGGATTCCGCGTGCCGCCGTCGCGCTTTCCGGAGGAAAGAGGCCGCGAGCGAACGTGAGCGCAGCGCCGAGGTCGGTTGCCGAGCGATCAACCACCGTTGCCGGGCGCGTCAGATCAACGAGCGGGCGCCGCTTGTGCGATTTCGGGAAGGGGCCGGAGAGACTCGCCGCGGCAGCCGAAGGCGCGGAGTGGGACAGGGGAGTCATGCGCTGCTCGAGGCCGACAGTGCGGCCGAACACCACGACGGCCGCCTGCGTAGTCTCAGCGTTGAGGGCATTGAGCGTTTCGGCAAGGCGAGGCGTCTGGGAAGCGAGATCGAAGATGCTGTCACTGAGGTCCGCGGCTGCGACCAGCACCTGCCTGGGCGCGTGGGCGGGCACCTGCAGCCCCGCCGCGGCCAGTATCAGGCACAGTGCGGCGCCGCCCTGCAGAACGGCCTGGAAGGCGAGGCGGCGGCGCAGGACCGGCAGAGCGGCGTCGCGCCGGCACCACCACCACCAGAGGAACGCGCTGTAGACAGGGGCCAGCGCGAGCAGGTAAGGGCTGCTGCAAAGGGTGCTCAAGGCTGCGGTCCCCGGCTGCACGTGTGCGTTTCTGGACAGGGCCAGCGAGACCCGGCCCATTCCAGGCGATGACGCAATTGCCGTCACCGTTCGTACAGAAAACTGGCAGGGTCCTTGCGTAGCGCCTGCCGGGATGTACTTTTACACCGGCAGTGCAAAAGTTTCTCCAGAAGAAGTTTTTCCTGATACACTTCGGGGAATTGTCGTCTAGGATAGTGCAAGTTGTGGGTGAGTGCGCTAGAGGGACATGGGGAAGCCTGTATAATGGCGCCATGATGGCAGGGCGGGAGACGGGGTCAGAAGCCAATGGCTGAGCGCAAACGCGGAGTGGATGAGGACGATGCCGGCCGGATGCGCCGGGAGGCATGGGAAGCGCGCGAGGCGCGGCGGCGCCGAGGGCGGGTCCTGCGTGCGTTTCTGGGCGTCGTCGTCCTGGGAGTCCTGGCAGGGCTGGGGATTGTCTACAAAGACCAGTTGATGGCGTTGCTGAAGCAGAAGAGCCAGCAGCAGGCTTCTGCCCCCAAGCCTCCGCCTCCGCCGCCACCGGCGGCAGCGCAGCGGGCGCCAGCGCCACCAGCACCTCCTCCGCCGCCAGCGGTTGAGACGGCAAAGGCCGTAGTCCCCGAGGCGAAGCCTCGCGCAGTGGCGGCCATTGACGACGATGCTGCGAAAGCGCTGATCGTGCAAGGCAAGGCGCTGGTTGAGGAACTTGAGTTTGGCAAGGCCGCGGCGCTGTTCAAGGACGCGGCGCGGAAGCAGGTCAGCCCGCCGGTGAAAACCGAGGCGAGCGCCTGGGCGCGCAAGGCGGAGCAGTTCGACCTGGCGACGCGGCACGTAACGGTGTCGAAGTTCGCGGCGGCGGACACGAGCTACATTGTGCAGATGACCGACGGCCGTGAGTTCCAGGGGCTGAAGAAGAGCGAGAACGACGACGCTCTGGTGCTGCAGGTCATCCCGCCGGAGAACCCGGCGACGCTCGGCGAAAGCAGTTGGCCGCTACCCAAGAGCGAGATTGCGCGAGTGACGGAAGTGGCGCGCAAGGTGCGGCAGGAGGAATTTCTGCAGGTGTTGGGGCAACTGGAAAGCAGCGTGACGCCGAATATCCAGCGCAGCACGGATTACTACGATCTGGTCTACGTGAGCAAGCGGCTGGGGTTGGCCAAGGAGTGCCTGACGTTCCTCAACCGCGCGTTCAACGGCTGGGCGGAGCGCGAGCCGGACCCGTACGTCGGGGAGAGTTTTCGCAAGGAGAGGATTCGCCGCACCATTGATCAGTGTTCGCTGATGCTGGCCACCGGGCGCGCGAAACATTTTGTCATTGCGGAACTGAACAAGCTGCTCAAGACGTTCCCCGATTACCAGGTTGCGCAGGATGAGGTGGAGGCGTTCAAGATCCAGGTACTGGGCAAGGTCAAGGACGACTTCAGATCCACGTTGAAGGAAGTGAAGAAGCCCGCGGTCGCCGCAGTGCCGGCGAAGAAGGCCGACGCCAAGCTGCAGACTGCCAAGGAAATGGCAAGCGAGGGCGAACAGATTGAGTTCGTCGTGGACAACGGCGGCGTGCAGGGACATGGCGCGGCAGCGGCGATTGTTGAGCAGGCTAATGTGAAATACGACGAAGGCATGCGCTTGTACCGTGGCTACAAGCAGGGCAAGATGGGCAACAACGCGGCGAACAACAAGACGTTGAAGGAAGCGATGGTCTTTCTGGAGAGCGCCGTGGCGTTGTACGACGAGGCGTTGAGGAAAGAGCCTGCGAACAAGGCAGTTCTCGACCGGCAGACAGAGGCGAACATGATAGTCTATGCGTGCAAGAAGTACCAGACGTTGTAGCGCGCAGGTAGCGGCCGAAGGTCGGTGTTCTTGTAAGTAATGTGCGGACAAGTATTTGCTGATGTGCGCATTCTGCTGCGCCGTGGTTGTCATATTGGCGCGGTGTGGCCGATGGGTGGCGGTTTAAGCAAAACGCATGTATTGACAAACAAAAGTCTTTACTTTTCGGAAGATTTTTCCTAAAATGCTATTTGCGCGGAAGATACAGGAGCATCAACTCCCGCGAAAACCGTTGGAGGACCGCCGCGCCGTCCGCATGTTCATGCTAAGACGTTTGTGATGCTCACGATGCGATGGCAGGGACAGTGAGAGGGCGTCTGCCAGCGGTTGTGCAAGGAGGTTGCAGTGATCTCAGGGATGATCAACTACTACGAAGTGCTGGAGGTCCAACCGGAGGCAACGCCTGACGAGATCAAGCGGTCATTCCGCCGTCTGGCGAAGAAGTACCATCCGGATCACAACTCCTCGCGCACGAAATGGGCCGAAGCGAAGATGCGGGTTATCTTGAAAGCCTACGATACGCTGATGAACGAGGCCGAGCGCGCCGAGTACGACCGCAAGCTGCGTCCGTTCCTGAAGGCGTACCAGGATCCGTATCGTGAGAACCTCGCGAAACGCTCGGACGATCCTGCGGCGCAGTCGCGGCTGATTCTCTACAACCTGCTGAACGATCAGCCGCGCGAGGCGATCGAAATCTACGAGCGCATGCGCAAGCGCGATACGAACTTCGAGGTGTGGCAGTACCTTGACCAGAAAGACTACCTGGATTGCCAGTTCCTGATGGGCGAGGAGTACGAGCGGCAGGGCAACTGGAAGGCTGCGCTGCGCTTCTACGAGAACGTGTACAACGCGGAGCGGAGTTCGCCGATGCGGTTCTTCCTCGAAGAAGTCAAGGACCGCATTCGCGACATCTACTGCAAGAAAGTCGCGCGGCGCTGCAAGCCGATCGAATCCGTCAAGGTGTACGAGAAGGTCATGGCGATGGGGGTGAGCAAGAAGACGGAAGCGTACCTCCACAAGAAGATCGCCGAGAGCTACTTCAAAGGGGCCGTGGAGAAGAAAGCGCGCTACCATTTGCGGCGCGCGTTCGAACTCGAGCCCAAGCTGAAGGGCGCTCAGAAAATCTGCGAGAAACTGGAGATCAGCCGGCACTAACATCGGGTTTCGGGTTTCGGGTTTCGGGTTCCGGAACGCTATTCTCTGCGCCTCTGCGGCGAATAACTCCAGCTACTTTGACGGCAGCGGAGATGAGGTGGCCTCGGTCAGCACCACTTCGGCCGGCCCGATGGGGATCTCAACGGTCATCTTCAGCGGGATGCGCGTTGCCACGTCGAGCCAGACGCGCATGACGCCTTTCCGCTCAAACAACCCCCTGAACTCGGCCTCCGGTTCCACCTCGACGCACTCGCGGCCCTTTACGCAGCCTGCGTCAACACTGGGCCAGCGGTTCACGACGCGCACGGGCGTATTCCAGAGCCGGCGGTCGGCGCAGATGGGCAAGGGGATGACGTCGCCTGGCTGCAGTTTGCTGAGATCAACGGAGCGCAGGTAGTAGAGTGCCGACAGCGGATCGAGGGCCTTGCCGGCCAGCGGGACCTTGTGCGCGCGCCACAGGCCGTCGGGCCGGACTCGCTTGCAGACGGCCTCCATGCCGCCGATGTCATACGTGAACGTCACGGTTTCCTCGGCCTTGGTCTCGCCCTCCTTTCTCTCGATGTTGAAGAAGCGGCTGAAGCCGCCTTTCACGTCTATCCGGGACCGCGCCTTGGTATTGACGTCGTACAGCAGCGACATGGCGCGGTTGGAGCGCACATGCATCTCGATGATCCAGACCTGTCTGTCTTTGTCACTGTCCAGCGCCTCGGTTCTCCGCACTTCCAGGAGCGCTTTGCCGGCAGGGACCCCGTTGACGCGGATGTCGTACAGCAGCCGCTCGCCGACTTGCAGCGCCAGGTCGGCGGGGGCAAGGCCGGACGCGGCCGGCGGCTT
>Ga0315282_10007383_pt1 | contig 18066 bp, 17 predicted proteins | sample YL17G07_20_MG_FD_203693 | JGI IMG/M metagenome (GOLD analysis project Ga0315282, IMG submission 203693) | Sediment microbial communities from Yellowstone Lake, YNP, Wyoming, USA - YL17G07_20 | ecosystem: Environmental > Aquatic > Freshwater > Lake > Sediment | place: USA: Wyoming | collected...
TTGATGAAGACAGTGCCCTCGGGCTTCAGGGCAACCTTGACTCGGGCTGTTTTGCCGATAAGTTCCTCCCAGCCGGCCTGGGGCTGTTTGCGGTGGATGCTTACGGCGCGGCTGATGATGAGGGTAAAGAAGGCGGCGATAACGATGGTGACGGCGGCGATAAGCCAGGGGCTTACCCGGAATACGGGTGATGCCCCGTGGAACAGGATGAGGGAGCCGATGACCAGGGAGACGATACCGCCGGCAGTGAAGAGGCCAAAGCCGGGGGTCAGTACCTCGCCGATGAAGAGACCGATGGCCAGGACAATTAAGAGGATGCCGGCATAGTTTACCGGCAGCATACCCAGCGAGTAGAAGGCCAGAAGCAGGCTGATGCCGCCAATAATGCCGGGGAAGATAAGGCCGGGGTTAAATATCTCCGCCATGAGGCCCAGGGTAGCCAGGCTCAGTAGCAGGTAGGCGATATTCGGGTCGGCGATGGTGTAGAGGAATTTTTCTACCGCCCCCATCGGGACATCATTAACCGTAGCGCCCTGGGTATGGAGGGTGACCTGTTGGCCGCCAAGCATGTTTACCTGTCTTTTGTCCAGCTGGGCGATGAGGGTTGGGAGGTCGGGGGCAATCATATCAATGACGTTCAGTTCCAGGGCCTCTTTCTCGGTAGCGGAAACGCTCTCCCTGACGGCCTTCTCCGCCCAGGCCATGTTGCGTCCGTGGGCTCCGGCGATGCTTCGGATATAGGCCGCCGCATCGTTGAGCACCTTTTCCTCCATGGTATCATTGGCGCTGGTCGTTTCGCCCTCACTGCCGAGGGATACCGGGTGGGCGGCGCCAATAGCTGTGTTGGGGGCCATGGCCGCCACATGGGCCGCCATGGTAATGAAGACGCCGGCCGAGGCGGCCCTCGCCCCCGATGGAGAGACATAGACTACCACTGGCACACGGGCATTGACGATAAGCTGGACAATATCGCGCATGGCGCTGTCCAGCCCGCCTGGCGTGTCTAGTCGGATGATAACGGCTTCGGCATAACTATCTTCGGCCTGCTCTATACCGCGCTTAACATAGTCCACGAGGACGGGGTTGATGGTCCCCTTTATGGTCAGGACACTGACGGTGGGGCTATCGGCCAGGACACTAGCGGCGGCTGACAACGACAGCGTCAGGCCGATGAAAAATAGTAATATCCTTCTGATTTTTATCATGGCGTTATGCCCCTTGGATGTTTACCATTATAATAATACGGCGGGCTTAATGCAAACCAGAAAATAATTAGCTGCCCTTACCCCTTGCGGCATGGTATAATATTCCTATTTATAGCGATATGACCAGTACTGATAGTAATGACTGTAGCGGTAATGGCGTGGGGTGGCGGGGCTGGCTCAGGAGCAGGATAAGACCTCTGGCCGGTTTGCTCATTGTTATCGCCATTATGGTAGCCGTATTCTACCTTTACTGGCGGTACCCCGGTATGTTTGATAGGCTGAAAGGCTACGGCTATCTGGGGGCTTTCATTATCAGCATTATCCTGAATGCTACCATTATCCTGCCCGTAAGCAATATGGCGGTGATGATGGCCCTGGGGTCTGCCTTGCCGGCGCCGGCCTTGGTCGGGATAGCGGGTGGCTTCGGGGCGGCTATCGGGGAATTGACCGGCTATATCGCCGGGCGCAGCGGCCGCGACCTCATCGCGGGGAACAAGATGTACAGCCGGGTTGAGGGCTGGGTGCAGAGGTGGGGCGTCTGGCCCATCTTTGTCCTGTCCATAGTGCCCTTTGTCTTTGATGTGGTTGGTATTGCCGCCGGTGCCCTCCGCTTCCCGGTGTGGAAGTTCTTTGTCGCCTGCTGGCTGGGCAGGACATTGCTGTATGTCGTTATGGTGACGGCGGCGGCCTACGGGCTGAAAATGCTGTTGCCCTCCTGGTTTACCTAGCCCCTCTTATTTTTAACACCAGCGCCGAGCCGGCCACAAAGTAGGCAAGGCAGACCAGCAGCATGAACCTGTAGCCGAGGCCGGGGCTGTAGCTATTAAAGAGGTCAATGGCCGGGCCGATGGCGCGTGCCAGGGCGGCGCCTCCCGCCGTAGCCAGGTTGGTCAGCCCCAGGTAGCGTGCCTCCTCCGCCTTCGGTACCAGGTCGGTGGCCAGTGCCCAGCTGGAGCTCATGAAGGTGCCGACGGCAATACCCTGTAGCGCCCCGCCGGCGAGGATATATCCGTAGCTGTGGCCGAAAAGCAGCATCATGATGCCGGCGGCACCGATAAGCCCGGAGAAAACGAGCACCGGCTTGCGGCCTATTCTATCGGAGATTCGCCCGGCGGGGTAGACCGAGGCGGCCATGCCCGCGCCGACGGCCACAAGGAGCTCCACGGTAGCAGTGGCGGGATTGGCCACTTTTACCATGTCCCGGAAGAAGTAGAGGGCAAATGATTGCAGGGTGGTCAGCGCCATAATAAAGAGCAGACGCGATACCAGGAAGGGAATAAAGCCAGGGCTTTGGCTGGTATCAATCTTGTAGCTTCTGTACAGGGTTGGCAGTAGGGGGGGCTTGGAACTGGTGTCGCCGGGCCGCTCTTTGACGGTGATGACGGTGACAAGCATGGCGAAAAGCAGCAGTGCGGCGATGAGCAGCAGCACCAGCCATATCCAGCCAGACTGTACCCCCATGAAGCGGTTCCCCAGGTAGATGACGGTATAGACCAGCCCCATGCCGCCGGCCAGCTCCAGCAGCGACTTGACGCCGGAGGCCAGCCCCCGTCTCTCCTTCGGTGCCAGGTCGGGGATAAAGGCCTGGTAGGGCCCCTGGGCGGTGTTGGCGCTTACCTGCAAAAGACAATAGACGGCAAAAATGGCGGCGTAGCTCCCGGCCAGGCCGATGCCGGGTATGAGCAGCAGGGACACGATACTGCCCAGGAGGATATAGGGCCGCCGTCGCCCCCACCTGAAGCCGGAGCGGTCGCTCATGGCCCCGGCGATGGGCTGGACGACCATGGCCAGCACTAGCCCCGAAAGGGTCATCAGCCCCAGGTAGGTGTTCTTCTGGGACTCGGCCACGAAGTCCAGCAGCCTTAGCGGCAGGATGACGCTGTGCAGGCTGCCCCAGAGTGCCGATATGGCCATGCCCAAGATGGTTATCTTGACATAGTCCCGGCGGCGGAATTTTGTGGTACTTTCGTAGGGTGTGCTCACTGCTTTTTAAAAGCATAGCAGAGACGAGGCGATGAGGCAACATTTTTCTAAAGCGGGTATATAGGCTATAATCAAGGGTGATTTAACAGGAGTTATCATATAAGATGCCAGAACGCTATCCGCTGGTAGAAGAGATGAAGACCCCCCTTACCGCCCCGCAGTGCTTTGAGGCCTTCGCCGCTCGGCCCTTCAGTTTTTTCCTGGATAGCGGCATGGACCCGCAAAAACTGGGGCGCTCATCCTTCATGGGCAGCGACCCGTTCTTAATACTCAGGAGCCGTGGCGATAGGGTATCCCTCATCAGGGATGGGGTGGAGGAGGTAAGGCGGGGCAGTCCCTTTGACATTCTTGGCGAACTATTGGAAGCATACCGCCTTGACGGAGGCTGTGCACCTATCCCGTTTCTCGGCGGTGCCGTGGGCTATTTCGGCTATGACCTGTGCCATTTTATAGAGCGTCTGCCCGCTAGAGCCGTTGATGACTTGCAGCTTCCCGAATGTTACCTGGCTTTCTATGATGCGGCGGTGGCCTTTGACCATCTGGAGAATAAAGTGTATCTGGTGTCTACCGGCTTACCGGAGCAGGAGGAAAGCCGCAGGCAGAAAATGGCGGCGAAGAGGCTGAGAGAACTGAAGAACCGGGTGCTGAATCGTGTGCCGGTAGCTGTTAGCGCAAGGGACGCCGACAGCAGGATGGTGCTGAAATCAAACTTCTCCCACGAAGGCTATCTTCAGGCAGTGGCCACCGCCCGGGAGTACATCTGCGCCGGCGACATCTTCCAGGTGAATCTGTCCCAGCGCTTTGAGACCGATTTGGGTATAGCGCCCTACGAGCTTTACCGGCGCTTACGGGAAATCAATCCGGCGCCCTTTGCCAATTACTTCAACTTTGACGGCGTGTCTATTGTCGGCGCCTCGCCGGAGCGGTTTTTAAGGGTGCGGGGCGACTGGGTAGAAACGCGCCCCATCAAGGGTACCAAGCCACGTGGCAAAACGCCCGAGGAGGATAAAAAGCTGGCCCAGGAGTTACTCTCCAGCGCCAAAGACCGGGCGGAGAATGTCATGATTGTTGACCTGGAGCGGAATGACATCGGGCGTGTCTGCCGCTACGGTACGGTGAAGGTCACGGAGCTGGCTATTCTGGAGACCTACCCCACCGTCTTCCACCTTACCTCCACGGTGGTCGGCCGGCTTTCTCAAGGGAAAAACCGCCATGACCTCCTGAAGGCCACCTTCCCCGGCGGCTCCATCACCGGTGCCCCCAAGGTGCGGGCCATGGAGATTATTGATGAACTGGAGCCGACCAGGAGAAGCGTCTATACCGGCTCGCTGGGCTACCTCAGCTTCAGTGGTAACATGGATTTGAATATCGTCATCCGCACCATCCTGGTCAAAAATGGCCGGGCCTACTTCCAGGTGGGGGGTGCCATCGTCTATGATTCCGAGCCGGAGGCGGAGTACCTGGAGACCCTGGACAAAGGCCGGGCCCTGATGCAGGCCTTAAAGCTTTCGCCTGAAGCTTGCGTGGAGATAGTATCGTGATTCTGGTGATAGACAACTACGATTCCTTTGCCTATAATCTGGTGCAGTACCTGGGCGAGCTGGGGCAACATCCGGTGGCCTTTCGCAACGATGCCCTCACTATTGGGCAGATTGAGCAGATGGCCCCCAGCCATATCATCATCTCGCCTGGACCATGCACCCCGCTTGAGGCCGGCATCTCCAATGATGTCATCCGCTTTTTCCGGGGGCAAGTCCCCATCCTGGGGGTATGCCTGGGGCACCAGTGTATCGGCTATGTGTATGGGGGGCTCATCAGGCGTGCCCCCCTCCCTATGCACGGCAAGACCTCACTTGTGTTCCACGATGGCGATACTGTTTTCCACGGCCTGCCCTCCCCCATGGTGGTGGGGCGCTACCACTCCCTGGTTGTCAGCGCTGAAGGCGTGCCGCCTTCGCTGGAAATTTCGGCCAGGACGGAGGACGGGGTGATTATGGGGGTGAGAAGTAGGCGGGACATGGTGGAGGGGGTGCAGTTCCACCCGGAGTCCATCCTGACACCGCACGGTCATGACATACTGGCCAATTTCTTGAGTTTAGGGAGGCACTGATGACCGAGATTATCTATCTCAATGATAAGTTGGTACCCCGCGCGCGGGCACGTATTTCCGTCTTTGACTGGGGTTTCCTCTACGGGTACGGGCTTTTTGAGACAATGCGGGCCTACCGGGGGGAAATCTTTCTCCTGGAGCGGCACCTAAAACGCCTTATGGATTCAGCACAGGTCATCGGCCTGGGTCCGGCTCTGGCCGGTATTGACCTGGGCAAGGCCTGTTATGATACCTTGAGGGCGAATAATCTGGATGAGGCCCGCCTGCGCCTGACAGTGAGCGGCGGCGAGACGGATGCCTTCCCCTGGGTGGGGGGTGGCGGTACGCCCACCGTGGTCGTCACGGCCAGGCCCTATACGCCTTTCCCGGCGGAGAAATATGAGCAGGGTTTTAGAGTCGGTATCGCCTCCGTGCGCCGCCCCCGGCATTCCCCTGTATCCCGGCTGAAGTCAACAAGCTATCTGACAAGCGTGCTGGCGAGGATGGAGGCGGCGGCGCACGGGCTGGATGAGGCATTGCTCCTCAACGAAGATGGCTGTATCGCTGAGGGCGGCGGCTGTAATGTATTTTTCGTCAGAAAGTCCGGTCTAGTAGCACCTTCTCTGGACAGTGGTATCCTGCCTGGTATTACGCGCGGGGTGGTCATGGAGCTGGCAAAAGCCCTGGGTATAGGCGTCAGGGAGGGCGACTTAAGACTTTCCGACCTCGGGCACTTTGATGAGGCCTTCGTGACCAATGCAATAATAGGGCTCATGCCACTGGTAGCTGTCAAGGGCGAAAAGGGGCAGGACATAGTTATTGGTGACGGCAGGCCGGGCAAAATCACCAAAAGCCTGATGGCGGCCTATAAAGAGATGGTGGAGAGGGAGACAGGCTAGGGATAAACGGCCAAAGCCTCCAGCCCGGTTGTCTCCGGCAGGCCGAGCATGATATTCATGTTCTGGATGGCCTGCCCCGCCGCCCCCTTGACCAGGTTGTCCAGGCAGCTGATGGCGACAAGCCGCCCTGTCCGGTGGTCAATGGTGGGGTAGATGAGGCAGTCGTTGTTGCCCCAGGTGTGCTTGGTGTGGGGTGGGGTGTCCACCACCCTGGCAAAAGGCTCATCCTTGTAAAAATCGCGGTAGAGCCGCTTCAGTGCCTCCTCCCCCTTTTTGCCGGACGCAAGCTTACCCGCTGCCAGGGGGGCATAGGCCGTGGTGAGTATCCCCCTTGTCATGGGCAGGAGATGGGGGATGAAGGTCACGGCGGGGGAAAGCTTGGGGTTAAGGGTCTTTAGCTCCTGGACTATTTCCGGCAGGTGGCGGTGCCCGCCTAAAGAATAGGCGGCGGCATCATCGCTGGCCTCGGCATAGTGCGCGGTCAGGCTGAGGGTGCGGCCCGCGCCGGAGATGCCGGACTTGCTGTCAATGATAATGTCGGGCCCAATCAGTCCCTCTTTCATGGCCGGTGCCAGGGCCAGGATAGCCCCGGTAGGATAGCAGCCGGGGTTGGCCACGAGTCTTGCCGTCTTAATCTGCTTCCGGTAGAGCTCAGGTGCGCCGTAAACGGCCTCTTTCAGTAGGTGCGGGGCGGGGTGAGTAAAGCCGTACCACTCCGGGTAGGCCGCAGCATCTTTCAGACGGAAATCGGCGCTGATGTCCACCACCCTGATGCCCTTTTCTACCAGGGGAATGACCTCCTTGGCGCTTTCCTGGTGCGGCAGGGCCGAGAAGGCAAGCTCAACCTCCCCGAGTTCGGCGGTAATCTCCAGCCCCAGGCGGGACAGGTGGGGGAAGACATCATCCAGCTTCTGCCCGGCGGCGCTCCTGCCGGTGACGGAGATAAGCTTCACCCCCGGGTGCCGGAAGAGCAGCCGCGCCAGCTCAACACCGGCATAGCCGGTGACGTTGATAATACCTACCTTCGTCCTGCCCATCTTGTTCTGGCCCCTTTTGGCTCTATTCCGGTTAAGAGTATAGCATAAGCATCAGCCGCGAGTAAAAAGGGCCCTGCCCCATGTTGGCACCTCTTTGCCCGAAAAAGGCATGCCGCGCCTCTAGAAAATGCGCATATCTTCGCCCCAGCCTCTTGACAGAATCAGCGCAAATGGGTTATTGTTTATACTAAATACCTTGAAGGAAGGAGGAAGTCATGCAAGCGTATTGTGTCAAGTGCCGCGCCAAGAAGGAAATGAGAAATCCTAAGTCCATCACCATGAAGAATGGCAAGCCGGCGACCCAGGGCGTCTGCCCGAGCTGTGGCACCAAGATGTTCCGCATCGGCAAGTAGCGTCGGTAGTTATTTAGGAATTAAAGATACATACGAAAAGGCTGGATGTCCCCGCAAGAGGCTCCAGCCTTTTTGTTATGCCTGATTTTAGGAAGAAACGACAAACCTGTTGACCAGGTCAACGGTACTAGCGACGTTGAGCTTCCTGAAGATGAGGGCGAATCTGTCTTCCAGTTCTGTCATGATGGCTACCAGCTTGGACGGCGGCAGGTGCCACAGCTCATTTTTGAAATCGCCGAAGGCTCGCTTGCGTGTCTTGTAGAAGAACTGCTCCTCCGTCTCCCCGCTCTTTCTTTCCTGGCTGTACTGGGCGTCCAGGTGTTGGTGTATCTTATCAAGCATGTTTTTGGGGAAATGGGAGCTGTCGTAGATGAGGTTCTGGAAACCGGTGGCCAGGTGCACCTCCACGGTGTTCACCCGCGGGAACATGTCAAAGGACTCGTCGGGTAAGGTTGAGGCCCCGTGCTGTACCGCCCCGCCCAGGCCGTACTCCTCCCGGGCCGCCCGGGAGAGTGATTCCAGGGTCTTAAAATCAAGGGCTACCCGGGCGATGGAGCCGTCGGCCAGGACGACGCCGCCGTGTGAGGTGCCGGTCTGCACGCTTATCTTGGAGATGCCCTTCGTGCCCGGCGGGAGCCGGCGCCGGTAGCCGTCCATGAAGGCCCTGAGGTCACCGATGGTGCTGTTGCCCTTGCCGATTTCGCCAATCTCACCGCCGACGGAGATGGTGGTGCCCGGAGGCTCTAACCCCCGTATGAAGATGGTCATCTCCGCCGTTATCCGGGCGTTTTGGGCCTGCTGCTCCTCAAGGCCGGGCTTTTCCAGGTCAACCAGGGTGGAGGCATCAATATCAATATTGTAGAATCCGGCGTTTACCGATTCCCGTATCAGCTCTTTAATATCGTTCAGTTCGTTTTGCGGGTCTTCGCGGTACATGCGCCGCCTGACCTGGAAATGGTCGCCCTGGATAAAAACGGGGCCCTGGAAGCCCTCCTTCATGGCTGCCGCCAGCAGGCAGGCGGCATACTCCCCAGGCCTCTGGCGGGTGTAGTCCATCTCCGAACGGGCAATCTCAAAGATAAAGGCACCTACCCTGTCCTTCAGGGCGGCCCGGAAGACGGCCCTGGCCACAGGATAGGTGAGGCCGCGGATGTTGATGGCGGGCACGGTGATGCCCTGGTAGAGGCCCTTTCCGGCGGCCTCGTAAAGGCCCTGGATGCTGGCCGGGAAGGCACCCCGCCCCGGCGCCATCTCCCGGAGGCGGTGCTGGTGCTCGGTTCTTATCGCCTCGCCCTTGCCGAAGACGGCCGACTCTACCAGACTATCAATATCTAGGTTGCGGCGCATGCTTCCCCTAGGTGTGTGTTCAGGATGGTGCGGCGCCCGTTGTACCTTTCGGCGTCGTATTGCGTCGCTATGTCCACCCGGCTGAGTCTTCCGTAGATACCTTCCAGGGGGCAGCAGGTGACCTTGCCTTTCTTGACGCACACCATCTTGCCGAAGTCCCCTTTTACAATGAGGTCAACCGCGGCGATGCCGAAGTACCGCCCCATTCTCCGGTCATAGGCGCAGGGGGCACCGCCGCGCTGCAGATGGCTTAAGACCACGCTGCGCGTCTCCAGTTTGGTGCCCTTCTCTATTTCATGGGCGACGAATTCGCCGATGCCACCGAGGGCCTTGTGGCCGAAGCTATCCACCCCATCTTTTTTGGCAAACTCGGTGCCGCCGACAGGTTTGGCCCCCTCCGCCGCCAGGATAATCTCGTACCTAGTGCCGGCCCGCCGCCCCTCCATGACCAGCTCATTTATCCTGTCTAGGGAAAAATCATATTCCGGGATGAGGATGATGTAGGCCCCACAGGCCTCCCCGCCCTCCAGGGCCAGCCAGCCGGCGGTCCTGCCCATGGTTTCCACGACGAAGATTCTTTTGTGCGAGCCGGCCGTGGTCCTTAAACGGTCAACCTCTTCCACAATGACGTTCAGGGCGGTCTCGTAGCCCAGGGTGTAGTCGGTATCGGGGAGGTCTTTATCAATGGTCTTGGGGATGCCGATAACGTTGACCCCCTCCCGGGACATCCTGGTGGCAATGGCCAGGGTGCCGTCGCCGCCGATGGCGATGACCGCGTGCAGGCCAAGGCTCTGGATGTTTTCCATCACCCTTTTGGAGCATTCGTTCTTCGGGTCATAGGGGCTGAAGCGTGATGTCCCCAGCATGGTGCCGCCGTACCTGTCCCAGGTCCTGACTATCTCCGGATTAAGCGGCACAATAGACCCCTGGGTGTCCGGGCTGGATATATCCACATTGACCAGACCCTTCCACCCATCGCGTATGCCCAGCACCTCGTAGCGGGTGCCTCTTTCCCACTCTAACCTCTCGTCCATGGCTGTTTTGACTACCCATTTGATGGCTGGGTTTAGGCCGGCGCAGTCGCCGCCGCCGGTCAGGACGCCTATGCGGAACTTCTTGATATTCATAGCAGAGTTATTATAAAGTTAGCATCCCCTGATGTCAACGTGAAGGGTGGCGGCCTTTACCTCATCTGGGGTGTAGCCTAGACTTATTATGGAAAAAGTAGTAAAATTTAGTAAATGATGAGGGTGGGGAGGTAACGCCTATGCGGCTTCTGAGGGACAACCTATTGGGGCACTACTAAAAGCACCGTGCTCGGGGAGGCGGTGCTTCTTGGTTTAAGGAGGTAGCGGTTATGCAATCAAGTCTCATCGGCAAGATAGAAAAGGCCAAACGTTATGCCCAGGAAACAGAGCGGGTTACCTTCCGTGAGCTGTCCCTAAAGTTCCGTGGCGAGAATAACGTTTATGATGTAACTTTTAAGGGCGGCAAATGGTATTGTACCTGCCAGTTTTTCTCGGGGTGGGGGCGCTGCAGCCATACCATGGCCATGGAGAAAATACTGGGCGATATGCTCCCCCCGGAGGCACTGAATACCAAATTTGATACCTCTACCGCCATTGAGTAGGCTATATGAATTTCCTTGAAAAACTGGCCGGGGCCGCCGGGAAGAACCTGAGCCTTGTTTGTGTCGGGCTTGACCCCGACCCGGCGCTGATGCCGGAAAAAAAGAGCGTCCTTGATTTTAATAAGGCGATTATTGACTCCACCGCCGACCTGGTCTGCGCCTATAAGCCGAATATCGCCTTCTACGAGGCCTTGGGTAGTGACGGCCTGGCTGCCCTGAAACGGACGAGGGCTTATATACCGAAGGATATACCGGTCATAGTTGATGCCAAGCGGGGTGATATCGGCCATACGGCTAAGGCCTATGCCAAGGCCCTTTTTGAGTACTTTGGGTTTGACGCTACCACGGTAAGCCCTTACCTTGGCTTTGATTCGCTTGAGCCTTTCATCCAGTACCATGACCGAGGGGTTTTTGTCCTCTGCCGTACCTCCAACCCCGGCGCCGCCGACTTCCAGTCTCTATCATGTGAAGTAGATGGCCGCCGTCTTCCCCTTTACGAAATCGTTGCCGAAAAGGTAGGCCGGTGGAACACCCACGGCAATCTGGGGCTGGTGGTGGGGGCCACCTATCCTGAGGAGCTGAAAGCCATACGCCAGCGCTTTCCGGATATGCCTTTGCTCATACCGGGCGTCGGTGCCCAGGGGGGTGAGCTGGCCAAGGTGGTCAGCTACGGGGTTGACGCCAAAAGAGAGAGGACAATTATCAACTCATCGCGGCAGATTATCTACGCCACGAAGGGCAAGGACTTTGCACAGGCGGCTAGACGGGCGGCGGAGGAACTCAAAAACCAGATTAACCATTTTGTGGCTAATCCTGTGTTGTAACGGAAGCGCTGAAACAGCTGTGGAAATCAGGCTCGGGGATATTGTCCGTCTCAAGAAAATTCACCCCTGCGGCAGCGACCAGTGGCGGGTGGTGAGGCTGGGTGCTGATATTGGCATCAAATGCCTGAAGTGCCAGCGCCGTGTCCTTGTGGCAAGGGGTGTTTTGGAGCGGCGGGTAAAGGGGCTTGTGACTCGGCATGATGGCGGGTAGGGGGTATGTGGTGGCTTTTCCCGCTCCGTTGCAGGATTCTGGCGATACTCCTTGCCACGCTATGGGCGCTCATAGGTTTGACCAGGTACTCGGTGGCGCCCATGCGCAGCGCCCTCTTGCGCTGTGGTGATTCGGCGACAGCAGTAAGCACGACCACGGGTATTTGGGCCAGCTCGGGGCGGCGCTTCATCTCCTGTAGTACCGACCAGCCGTCGCGGCCGGGTAGCCGCAGGTCAAGCAGCATGAGAGAGACAGGTGCCTCCTGGATAATGGCCATGCCCTCCTCACCGTTGCTGGCCCTGATGACTTTGTGACCTTCAAGTTCCAGCACGCGGGAAACGAACTTCTGAACATCAGCGTCGTCCTCAATAATCAGTACCGTCTCTACCCTGCGCTTCTTTTTCATGGCTCCGCTCACCCTGTCAGCCCTAGTAATGATACTGCTGTGCATATAATATGTCAAGTGTAATAGCTAGAAATATCTAAAGTAAATACAAAAGTTGTGCTCTTTGTAGATATATACGGCTGATTTAGGACTTTAGTCGTATTGGGTGCCTGGTACCATGGTACCAGGAGCATGATACTACCTCTGGCCGAGATGATTAAGGGGGGTGGGTGATAACCTGGCCCGGGGCAGTTTCCTTCAGCGGCCCTGGTGGAGGTAGCCGAGCAGTATCTTGATAACCGTGTCGCTGACATTCGGTACTAGGTACTCGGGGGGCGCCGTCCAGCCGGGCTTCTGGGAGAGGACCACGCGCACGCATTGCTGGATGCTATCGGGGTTAGCGCCGCTCAGCATGTTGCTGCCGCACTCTAGGGTTTCTGGCCTTTCGGTGACATCCCTGATGGTCACATTGGCCACATGGAAGATGGCGCACTCCTCCTGCACCGTGCCGCTGTCGCTGAGCACACAGAAGGCGTTCTTCTCCAGGTTGATGAAGTCCAGGAAGCCAAAGGGTTCGTGGAGATGGATATGCCTGTTGGCTATTTCTATACCCTGGCTTTTCATCCTGTGGCCGGTGCGCGGGTGCAGGCTGCATATTACCGGCAGCCGGTATTCCTTCTGGAGCAACTCAAGCGCCTCGGCGAGGGACCGCAGGCGCTCGGGCCTATCCACATTTTCTTCGCGGTGCATGGTGACCAGAAAGTACTTGCCCGCCTTAAGCCCGAGGCGTTTCAGGACATCTGATTGGCCGATGGCTGGCTCGTAGTGCTGGATGACCTCAAAGATGGGGTTGCCTGTAACATAAATCCGGTATCCCTCTATACCTTCGCGCAGCAGATTGGCGCGGCTGCGCTCGGTGTAGGGCATGAGGATGTCACTTGAGTGGTCAATAATGCGGCGGTTGACCTCCTCCGGGACACGGTCGTCATAGCAGCGGTTGCCCGCCTCCATATGATAGACGGGGATGCCCAGCCTCTTGGCGACGATAGCGGCCAGGGAGCTGTTGGTATCCCCCAGCACGAGGAATTTATCCGGTTTTTCCTCCCGGATGATTTTTTCGCTGGCGGCGATGAGCTTACCGAGCTGCTCGCCGAAGGTGGCCCCGCGCACGCCCAGGAAATGGTCCGGCGGCCGCACGCCGAGCTCCTGGAAGAAGATGTCGCTCAGATTGGTAGCGTAGTTCTGACCGGTGTGCACCACCACCTGCTGGCACAGCTTGTCCAGCTTCTCAATGATGCGGCTCAGGCGGATAATCTCGGGGCGTGTACCCAGAATCGTCATAATCTTCATTTTGTCATCTCCTGAGAGAAGCGGTAGTTAAAGTGCGCCAGCTCGGCGACCATCTCCGGCACCGATGGGGGACTGGCGTAGCCGGCGGCTTGCCATAGCTTGCGGTTCAGCTTCTCGTTGAGCGTGGCCAGTGTGCGGTCCACGACCATACTTGCCTCGGCCGGGGTGATGGTGATGTCCCCCCTCCTGTACTCGCGGGCAAAGCTCCCCAGAAGCTCCGCCTTGGTCAGGGAGCCTGACGGTACCACGTGCTGGACATGGGGCAGCTTCAGCCCCTTTTTGATAATACCCCGGCACAGCCTGGCGAAGTGGAGCGTCGTCACGCCGTTCCAACGGTGGTTGACATAACCGTTGATGTGGCTTTGGCGCGGCTGGGTGAGAAACCAGTCCAGCAGCGAGACATGCCCCTTGGGCTCCGGCCCGATGATGGAGCAGCGCAGGTGGTACATATTTGGGGAGAAGACCTCGCCGAGGCTCTTGGTCTTGCCATAAACATCCAGGGGGTCATGCTCGTCCTTTTCAGTGTAATGCCCCTGGCGCCCGGAATAGACGCAGTCGGTGGCAATCTGCAGGACGCGGCAGCCACACTCTCCCGCGGCGCGGACGAGGGCATGGGGGAAAAGGGTGTTGATGCTAATGGCCCGCTCCACCTCGGCGGCATTATCATCATGGATATAGGGCTTGATGACCCCGATGGCGTTGATGGCCCAGTCGGCACCGCCGAGCACCGCCGCAATTTTCTTCACAGTACTGCCTTCGGCGTCCAGAAAGCGCCATTCAATATTATCCGGGGCCTTCAGGCCTTGGAGGTCGCGGCGGCGGGTGGTGGCGATAAGTGCCAGCTCCGGGTCCCTGGAGAGCTCATCCAGCACCATGGAGCCTAGCATGCCGGAGGCACCCAGGACAACCACCTTTATTTTTCCCGTCATCTTTCTGTAACCTGCCAGGCATCCCAGTAGCGGGCATCGTAGCGCACATCGTCGCTGAGGCTCGCCTCAAGGGTTGATGTGGAGAAGAAGAGCAGCCTGGTGTCCTTGGTTAATGTCATGAAGCCGTTGGCGTAACCCGGTGGGATGTACAGCACCGCCGGTTTTTTGGCCGAAAGGGTGTAGCGGTGGATTTCGGCATCCTTGGCAGGTCGCTCCCAGTTGTCAATAGCCACGGCGCCGACAAGGGCGGCGCCGTGGACGGCCATGACATACTTGCCTTCCTTGCGGTGGGCATGCCAGGCGCGCACAAAGCCAGCACGGTGGTTGGACACCATATAGAACCGCTTCACATCCTCAAAGTGGAAGTCGTTGACAAAGGCGGTATCACCCCGCTCATCTACCGCCAGCCCGCCCTCAATAAGGCGGGGAATGGCCTTTGGCTTTACCTTGCTCATTTTTTGACCTCCGGCATGAGTTTATGGGTATTGAACATGGAGAGGAAGGTCTGGTTGGTGTACCGAGGGTTATCGGTATCCTTGAGCCGGCTGGACTCCAGCAGCTCCTTGATTTCTTCAATACCATCGTCAATGGAGTAGAGGCTCTTGAAGCCTAGGATTTTCTGGGCCTTCTCAATGCTGACGCGGTAGTTGCGTGTATCCTGGAACATCATCGGCGTCTGCTCAATAACCAGGTCGGGGAAGTGGTTGCGTACCTGGTAGGCCAGGTCAATGATGCGTACGTTCTGCCGGGTGAGGTTGAAGATGCCGGTAGCTGTGGTATTGAGGTTGTCCACCGCCGCCCGCGCCGCATCCTTTACATGAAGGAGCGGGCGGAACTGGTCGCCGCCGAAAACGCTGATTTTCCCCTGGCGTTGGGCCCGGACGGTGATGGTATTGACGACCAGGTCCAGCCTGATGCGCGCGAAATTATCGCCGACGCCGAAGAGCGTCCCCAGGCGGAAGGTAAGGGCGTTTTTATCCTTAAGGTAATTTTCGGCAGCCAGCTTGGTGACGGCATAGACCGAGAGAGGCTTGGTTGGCGATGACTCGTCAAGCACGGCGTCCTGGGCACCGTAGACGGAGCAGGTGGACATGAAGATAATGCGCCCCTTATAGTGCTCGGCCAGGTACTTGACTGGCTCCTGATTGATGGCGATGCTGATATCCGGGTTCAGGGCGCAGGCGCCATCGCCTACCAGCGCCGCCAGCCAGATAACGGCATCGGCCCATTTTAGCTGGGGCAGGAGATTCTCTGTATCCCTCACGTCTCCGTAGATAAAGTCAACCGGCTTGCGGTAGGACTCCTCGTAGAGCAACGCATCGTAGACGCGGGTGCTGTGGCCGCTACTGGCGAGCAGGTCGGTCACGGCCCCGCCGACATAGCCGGCCCCGCCAACGACAAGGACATTCATATGCTCACTACCTCCTTATTTTACAATCTCCAGGAGCTCATCCTCAAGTTTACGGGCAATCTTTGCTTGGTCGTGCACCCCCCGTGCGTAGTCCAGGCCGGCCTGCCCCAGGTGCTGTCTTCGCTCCGGCGCTTCCAGTAGCCTAGCTACCTCCCTGGCCATGTCCGCGGCATTTTCGGCATAGACTATCCCACCGGACTCATCCTTGACCAGGGTCTTGATGCCGAGCAGGGGTGTGGCTACGGTGGCTTTGCCACAGGCCAGGTACTGTATGACCTTGCCCGGGAAGATATCCCTGGTGGCAATGGCGTTGGGGAAGGTACTGATACATACCGTGGCCAGGTTGATGTACTGCGGCATGGTCGCGTAGGGCTGGAAGCCGGTAATGGTTACCTTATCTTTGAGCCTCAGGCTGTCTATGATACGTTCCAAGAGGGGGCGCTGCGGCCCGTCGCCGACAATAAGCAGCCTTGCCTGGGGGGATGTCGCTAGGACCTGCGGGAACTGGTGTATAAAGCCGTCCAGTCCGCTGAAGTCAAAGAGGGTGCCAATGAAGACGATGACTGGGTCTTTCTCGCCGATTTGCCATTGCCGGCGGAGCTCGGTGCTGTCCACGGAGGGGTGGAAGATGCTGGTATCCACAGGCATGGGCAGCAGCCTTACCTTGGACTCATCGGCCCCTAGACTGGCGACATAGCGGGCGTGGTTGGGGGTAATGGCCAAGATTTTGTCAACGCCGGTGTAGACCTTCCTCTCCAGGAGCCGGGTGGGCGCTCGCAGGGCCGCATGGCGCACCAGGCGATAGAGAATATCTATGGAGCGGAAGACGACAGGAATGCCGAACTTCCTGGCAAGATGTATGGTCTGCAGCCCGTTGGTCGGGACGGAGTAGAGCATGATGACATCTATCTTTTGCGCTCGTATCGTTTTTTGAATCTCCAGGTAGTGGGTGAGGCCAGCTGAGAGGCGGCTTAAGCCGGGGAGCTTGATGAAGCCCGGGCGCCTCAGATTGACGGAGGACCCGCTTAGGGCACGCGAGATGCCGTTAAACTCCTTTGTTTTCAGGGTACCCAGGTCAAGGGGGCTACGGCGCTGCCAGGTATTCTCATAGTCAATGGCAAAGACCCGGTGCCCCAGCAGCGACAGGGCCTCGGCCAGGCTGTGTATATCAAAGACCACTTTTTGGAGCCAGTCAACCTCGTGGACAAAGAGGATGTTCATGCTTCGCTCATCCGGCATCTTCCTTTGGCAACTTTAGTCTGACTTTAGCAATTTCTGTAGGTAGTGTCAATGGAGGGGTGGTGGAAGGCTGCATCGGATTGCCGTTGGGGATGTCATTATGCTATAATGCCAAGCAAGGTACCATAAAAGAGATGGGCAGGTCAAAATTTTCCCCCGGGCTTCTTATCGGCATTCTCATCGCCACGTTTTTCGCTATTTCCTTGCTCTATCGTATTTATCTGCCCTACGACCAGGTCTTCGTTGGCAACTGGGTAAAGTTCACCAGTAATGATGCCTACTACCACATGCGGTTGGTGGATAGCCTGGTCCACAACTTCCCCCACCTTACCCGTTTTGACCCCTATCTCATCTACCCCGGCGGCGGCAACATCACCGGGGTCTTCTTCTTTGACTGGCTTATGGCCGTCATCATCTGGGTTATCGGGCTTGGCGCGCCAACACAGCATACCATAGATGTAGTCGGCGTTTATTACCCGGCTATCCTGGCGGCCCTGACCATTATCCCGGCCTACTTCATCGGTAAGGCCTTGTTCCATAAATGGGTGGGTGTGCTGGCGGCGGCCCTGGTCGCCATACTCCCCGGCGAGTTTATGGGGCGCTCCATCATCGGCTGGACCGATAACCATGTTGCCGAAACGTTTTTTAGCTCAGTAGCGGCCCTTTTTGTTGTCCTGGCCATAAAGAGCGCTGGGGAAAACCAGTTGAGCTTATCCGGCCTGATGCGGCGTGACTGGAAAGCCGCAAGGAGGCCGCTTATCTATGGTCTTTTGGCCGGTATTTCCCTGGGTATTTACCTCATTACCTGGCAGGGCGGGCTGCTCTTTGTCTTTATCATCTCCCTGTACTTTATCATCCAGTTCATGCTCAACCACCTGATGGGACAGACTTCGGGGCACCTGGGTGTAGCTGGTTTTATCCTGCTGCTGGTGGCCCTCATCATCTTCCTGCCGCTTTCGCCGGGCCTTAGCTACTCCTTGCCTCTGGTTGTAGCCTTATTCATCCCGCCGGTCTTGGCGGGTATTTCGCGGCTGATGGCGGGCCGGGGGCTGAAATCCTTCTATTACCCGGTGGTTCTGGTGGTTGTGGGGGTGGCGGCTGTTTTCGTTTACCACGTGGTGGCCCCGGCTATGTTCAACATGGCGGTGACACAGTTCCGCTCTGTCTTCGCCCC
>Ga0315282_10007384_pt1 | contig 18065 bp, 14 predicted proteins | sample YL17G07_20_MG_FD_203693 | JGI IMG/M metagenome (GOLD analysis project Ga0315282, IMG submission 203693) | Sediment microbial communities from Yellowstone Lake, YNP, Wyoming, USA - YL17G07_20 | ecosystem: Environmental > Aquatic > Freshwater > Lake > Sediment | place: USA: Wyoming | collected...
TAGGGGGTGTGGAGATGCGTGCTGACGTTGTGGGGCTGGCCGCCGCCACCATTGTCGCCTGGGGGACATGGGGAGTCTTCAGCAAGCTGGCCATCGACCGGATCGACCAGCAGGTGATGGTGTGGGGGAGTCTCATCGTTGTCCCCGCGATCATCCTCATATACTTGGGCGCCGCCGGCGAGCTTGTTCCGCTAAAGATGCATGCCCCGGGCATAACTTTCGCTGCGCTCGGCGGCGTCGGAGCGGGTCTGGGCACCGTCTGCTTCTATCTGCTGCTGGCGCGACAGCGCGCCTCGCTGGCTGTGCCCATGACCTCCCTGTACCCGGCGCTCACGGTCATTCTCTCGGTCCTGTTCCTCAAGGAGCAGTTGAGCGGCGTCCACATCCTGGGCATCTTCTTCGCCCTGGCGGCGGTGGCTCTTCTCAGCCGGTGAAGGCCGCAAGTAGGAGCGTGTTGGCCATGAACCCTGACGACGTGAAGCAACAGCTCAAATTGCCCGACGTGAGCCAGATCGGGGTGGTGGTGGAGGACCTTGACCGCGCGATAGCCTTCTACCAGTCCACCTTCGGACTGGGTCCGTTCCGGATCCAGGAGGCGGAGGCGCCTAATGTCTGGGACCGCGGCAAGGAGAAACGCATCAAGGCCCGGCTGGGCTTTACCACCCTGGGCCAGGTCGAAATCGAGTTCATCCACATTATCGAGGGCGATAGTATGCACCTCGAATTCCTGCGCGAACACGGGGAGGGCCTGCACCACTTGGGCTTCAAAGTAAAGGATTTCCAGGCCAAGCTGGAGCAGGCGAAGGCCATGGGGTTCGAGGTGCTCCAGACGGGCCCGCTCGGCCGGTTCTATGCCTACCTGGATACCCGTCGCTGCGGCGGTATCATCGTCGAGCTCATCGAGGACATCGAGATGGGGTAGCGGCGGTTCAAGGGGATGTAGCCCGAGCGGCGAAGTCCGCTGTTCGCGAATGTACTCATGGTGTGGGCCTGTTCGACAGCGGGCGACTGGTGAACAGCGGCCCATGCCGCCAGGGCCATGCTATAATCGCCCTTGCCCGACTGGAGGCATCTGAATGCCGCTATCGGAAGCCCAGCGAGAGACCTTTCTCAGGGAAGCGCGGGTAGCCGCTCTGGGCACTGTAGGCGCTGACGGAACCCCGCATGTTGTGCCGGTATGGTACGAGTACGCCGGTGGCAGGTTCTACCTCATCAGCGGCAGCGGCGCAGCCAAGGCGAGACACATCCGGCGGGGCAGCCGCGCGAGCCTGTGCATTGATGACCGCACGGCGCCCTACAAGGCGGTGGTCGTCTGGGGGAAGGCGGCCATCAGCGAAGAGGGCGTGCGGGAGATGGCCCATCGGATCGCTCAACGGTACCTGGGGCCGGAGGAGGGTGCCAAGGAGGCGGAAACCTGGCTGGCGGCGCCCTGCGTCGTCATCGAGGTGACTCCGGAAAGGCTAATCTCCTGGGACTACGCGCAGGAGGGGTGAGAAGATGAGCACCCACGTCGACTATCCAGCCAGACTGAGAAAGATTCAGGACAGGATGGGCGAGCAAGGCATCGACGTCCTGATCGCCACCAGGTTAAGTACGGTGGGCTATGTCTTCGGTGCTTTCATCCCCTGGCGGGGGATCGCGGTCATCCCCAGGGAAGGGGAGCCGGAGCTCTTCGTGCTGGCCCTCGACGCGGAGCGCGTCAAGGACGAGAGCTTCTACAAAGGCGTGCAGCCGGTGGGCCCCTTGCCCGGGATGCTGATGTGGGAACGCATCACGTCATCGATTCAGGCCAAGGGGCTGGAGAAGGGGGCCATCGGCGTCGAGTTGGGCCACTCGCCGATCAGGATCGAGACGTTTCTCCTGGCGAGCGAGTACGAGCTCCTGCGGAGCGGCTTCCCCCATGCCTCCTTCAAGAACGCGACCGACCTGCTGAACGAGCTCTTCCTGCTCAAGGGCGAGGCCGAGATCGCACTCTTCCGGCGGGCGGGCGAGATCTGCGACCTGGGGATGGCGGCGGTGCTGGCGGAGATAGAGGTCGGCATGACGGAGACGGAGGTCGCCGGCATCGCCGAATACGCGATGCGGCAGGCCGGCAGCGAGCTGAACTGGACCTTCACCGGCGGGCAGGAGATAGCCTCTGGCTACCGCACGGCCTACGTTTGGGGCGGCTGCACCCCGCCGACGCGGAAACGGATCCAGCCGGGGGACAACGTGGTCATCGACCTCCACTGCATGTATGACCTCTATCTCGGGGACCTGTCGCGCAACGCCATCATGGGGGAGCCGACCGCCGAGCAGAAGAAGCTGTCGTCGGCCTTTGTCTCCACCTGCATCCACCTGCTGGAGAGCCTGAAGGCGGGGGTGACGCTCGGCGAGGTGGCGCAGAAGATGGACACCTTCCTGGACGAGATCGGCTACCGCCAGTATGCCCTGCCGGGCTACGGCCATGGCATCGGCATCCTGGGGAACGAATGGTACCCGGCCATCGCCAACTCGACTGCCCCCTACGAGTCGGGGGCTGACCTGCTGCTCCGGCCGAACATGGTGCAGGTAGCGGCGATCGTGCTCAACAAGCCGGGCGTGGGCGGGTTCAGGATGGAGACGCCCATCCTCATCACCGAGGATGGCAGCGAGCCGCTCAGCAAGACGCCGGTGGAGCCGGCGATCATTCAGGCGTAGCGGCGGACGGCCGGCCGAGCGTACCCGCGCCTATCTCAACCGGCTGCGGCCCTCGATGCTGTGAGCAGCGGGGCCGGCTGTAAGGGCGGCAGAGCCAAGGGGGGTGTGACAGTGCTACCACAATTCCGACGGGGGTTGCTTCTACCAGCGGTGTTCTTCGCCGGTCTCCTCCTGCTGAGCTGCGGCGACGGGGAGAAGGCCGCTGAGACGCCCGCTGCGACCCAGCCAACGGGCGCCGGCACGCCAAGCGCCGAGAAAGTGCCGGGGGTCACCGACACCGAGATCTTGCTCGGCACCCACATGCCCATCAGCCAGACGGTGGCCGCAGCCTATGCGCCCATCGCCGACGGGATACGGGCCTACTTCGGATACATCAACTCCCAGGGAGGCGTCTACGGCCGCAAGATCACCTTCCTGGTGGGCGACGACCACTACAACCCCGCCGACGCGGTCGAGGTGGTGCGCAAGCTGGTGGAGCAGGACGGTGTCTTCGCCATCATCTCCGGCCTGGGCGACGCGGGCCACGCTGCGGTCTGGAAGTACCTGGAGGAGCGCGGCGTTCCTGACATGTGGATATCCGGCGGCCTCGTCAAATGGACGGACCCGGTGGTGAAGAGCCGTTTCCAGGGCAACCCCGACTACCACACCGAGGGGAGGATGCTCGGCCGGTACATCGCAGAGAACTACAACGGCAAGAAGGTGGGCCTGCTGCTGTCGCACGATGAGTTTGGGGTGGACGGCAAGGCGGGGATCCTCAAGGGCCTGGAGGGCAGCGACGTCGAGATCGTGGCGGAGGAGACCTACGAGTCCACCCAGTGGGATGTGACCGCCCAGACTCAGCGGCTGAAGAACGCCAACCCCGATCTCGTAGTCGCCTACGCCATCCCGCCCCCCGCCGCCAGCCTGGTCAAGGTGGCGCGAGAGGTTCTCAACTGGGACGTGCCCATCCTCGTCAGCGGCGTCTCCGTGAGCGACATATTCATCTCGCTGGCCGGCGCGCAGAACGCGGAGGGCGTGGTCAGCGTCGTCTTCGCACGGCAGGTCTACGATGCGCAGGACCCGGGGGTCCAGCAGCACATCCAGATCATGCAGCAGTTCGGCCAGGGCGTGCCGGCGAGCAACTTCACCCTCTACGGCCAGGTGGTCGCAGAGCTGATGGTCCAGGCCCTGAAGAACGCGGGCCCGAACCTGACGCGCGAGAGCCTGGAGGACGGCGCCGAGGCTATCCGCGACTGGTGTTGCTCCATGTGCGTGGTGCCGGTGAACCTCAGCCCCACCGACCATCGCCCCTTCGAGATCGAGGTCTACGACAGGGTCGAAAACGGTAAGTGGGTGGCGTTCGGCGAGCCGGTCAACTTCGAGTCCACGCCGGGCGAGGTCATCGGCTGCAAGGCCGGGGGAGAGCCTGTCTACGCCGGCGAAGGAGAGTGATGCCGGTCGAGACACCCGGTCTGGCCTGAGTTCGGACGGTCAGAGGTCTGCTTCAAGAAGCGCAATGGATCGCGATGCCGGGCGGAGCGCGGGGCGGACTGTCAGGGCGGCAACGCCAGGGGGTAGGTGACGATGCTACCACAATTCCGACGCGGACTGCTTCTACCAGCCGTCTTCCTCGCCGGTCTCCTCCTACTGAGCTGCGGCGGGGAGGAGAAGGCCGCTGAGACGCCTGCGGCGACCCGGCCCGCGGGCGCTGAGACGCCGAGCGCCGAGAAGGTGCCGGGCGTCACCGACACCGAGATCCTGCTCGGCACACATTTCGCTATGAGCCAGTCGCCGGCCGCAGCCTACGCGCCCGCCGCCGACGCGATACGGGCCTACTTCGACTACATCAACTCCCAGGGGGGCGTCTACGGCCGCAAGATCAAGTTCATGGTGGGGGATGATCACTTCAACCCCGCGGACGCGGTCGAGGTGGTGCGGAAGCTGGTGGAGCAGGATGGCATCTTCGCCCTGGTGTCCGGCCTCGGCGATGCGCCCCACGCCGCGGTCTGGAAGTACCTGGAGGAGCGGGGCGTCCCTGACATGTGGGTGTCCGGCGGCCTGGTCAAGTGGACGGACCCGGTGGTGAAGAGCCGTTTCCAGGGCAACCCCGACTACGATACCGAGGGGAGAATGCTCGGCAAGTACATCGCCGAGAACTACAACGGGAAGAAGCTGGGGCTGCTGCTGGAGAACGATGAGTTCGGGCAGGACGGCAAGGCGGGGATCCTCAAGGGCCTGGAGGGCAGCGATGTCCAGATCGTGTCCGAGGAGACGTACGAGCCCAGCGCGTGGGACGTGACCGCTCAGGCGCAGCGGTTGAAGGCGGCCAACCCCGACGTTATCTTCGTCCAGGCCATCCCGCCGCCGGCGGCCAGTCTGGTCAAGGCAGCCCGGGAGACCCTGAGCTGGGACGTGCCCATCGTGGTCACCGGCGTCGACGTGACCGACATATTCATCCAGTTGGCCGGTGCGCAGAACGCGGAGGGTGTGGTCAGCGTGGTCTTCGCCACGCAGGTCTACCGCACGGAGGACCCCGGGGTGCAGAAGCACATCCAGATCATGGAGCAGTTCGGCCAGGGCGTGCCGGCGAGCAACCTTACCCTCTACGGGCAGTTGCTCGCCGAGCTGATGGTCCAGGCCCTCGATAACGCGGGCCCGAACCTGACGCGCGAGAGCCTGGAGGACGGCGCCGAGGCCATTCGCGACTGGTGTTGCTCGGTGTGCATGGTGCCGGTGAACCTCAGCCCCACCGACCATCGCCCCTTCGAGATCGAGGTCTACGACAGGGTCGAGAACGGTAAGTGGGTGGAGTTCGGCGAGCCGATCAACTTCGAGTCCACGCCGGGCAAGGTCATCGGCTGCAAGGCCGGGGGCGAGCCCGTCTATGCCGGCGAGGGAGAGTGATGCCGGTCGAGGCAAGCTGGGCCAGCGGTTCCATCTCCTGTGCTAGAGTGCGCCGTATTGGCCTGGCTTGAGTTTGGGCAGTCAAGCCTGTGGTTCTTGGAGCACAATGGGCGGACATGCAGGGCGGAGCGAGGGAGTAGCTGTGTAAGCGGCACAGGCAAGGGGGTATGTGACGATGCTACAAGGATTGCGACGTGGATTCCTTCTCGTAGCAATAGTTCTCGCGGCTCTCCTCCTGTTGAGCTGTGGTGGGGAGGAGAAGGAGGCCGGTAAGACGCCTGGGGCGACGACAGGCGCGACGCCGGCCGCGGAGAAAGTGCCGGGCGTAACGGACACGGAGATCATACTGGGGGCCCATTTCCCCATCAGCCAGACGCCGGCAGCGGCCTACGCGTCCATTGCCGACGGCTTGCGGGCCTACTTCGAGTACGTCAACTCTCAGGGGGGCGTCAACGGCCGCAAGATCACCTACCTGGTGGGCGATGACCACTTCAACCCCGCGGACGCGGTGGAGGTGGTGCGCAAGCTGGTGGAGCAGGACCACATCTTCGCCATGGTGTCCGGCCTGGGTGACGCGCCCCACGCTGCCGTCTGGAAGTACCTGGAGGAAAGCGGCGTCCCTGACATGTTTGTGTCCGGCGGCCTCGACAAGTGGACCGACCCGCTGGTGAGAACCCGTTTCCAGGGCAACACGAACTACGGTACCGAGGGGAAGATGCTCGCCAAGTACCTCGTCGAGAACTACGACGGGAAGAAGCTGGCCCTGCTGCTGGAGAACGATGAGTTCGGAGAGAACGGCAAGAAAGCGATCCTTGAGGGCATAAAGGGCAGTGACATCGAGGTCGTGGCGGAGGAGAGGTACGAGACCACCTCGTGGGACGTGACCGCCCAGGCGCAGCGGCTGAAGGCGGCCAACCCCGACGTTATCTTCGTCCAGGCCGTCCCGCCGCCGGCCGCCAGCCTAGTCAAGGCAGCCCGGGAGACCCTGAGCTGGGATGTGCCCATCGTGGTCACGGGCGTCGTCCAGACCGACATCTTTATCCAGTTGGCGGGGCCGCAGAACGCGGAGGGTGTGGTCAGCGTGGTCTTCGCCAGGCAGGTCTACCAGACGGATGACCCCGGGGTCCAGCGGCACATCCAGATCATGAAGGACTTCGGCAACGGCGTGGAGGCGTCCAACTTCACCCTCTACGGCGCCGCCATGGCCGAGCTGATGGTGAAATCGCTGGAGAACGCGGGGCCGAACCTGACCCGGGATAGCCTGATAGACGGCGCCGAGGCCATCCGCGACTGGTGCTGCACGTTGTGCCTGACGCCCGTGAACATGAGCCCCACTGACCACCGTCCCTTTGAGATCGAGGTCTACAACAGGGTGGAGAACGGGAAGTGGGTGACGTTCGGCGAGCCGGTGAATTTCGAGTCCACACCAGGCGAGGTCATCGGCTGCAAGAACGGGGGCGAGCCCGTCTACGCCGGGGAGTAATGCCGTTCGAGGCGGATTCGGCCAGCGGGTCTATCTCCCTTGCTGGAGTCCGCTGTGCCGGCCCAGGCTGAGCTTGGGCGTTCAGGGGGCTGCGTCTGCAAGCGCTGGGTGGTGCCTGCGAGAAGGAAGGGAACACCGTATGAGTGGCGCAGGCAAGGGGGGTGAGCGACAATGCTGCCAGGATTCCGACGCGGATTCCTTCTCGCGGCCATGCTCTTCGCCGGTCTCCTCCTGTTGAGCTGCGGCGGGGAGGAGAAGGCTGCTGAGACGCCTGTGGCGACCCAGCCGGGGGGCGCTGAGACGCCGGGCGCTCAGGAAGTGCCGGGCGTGACGGATACGGAGATCATACTTGGAGCCAATTTCCCGCTGAGCCAGTCGCCGGCGTCGTCCTACGCCATCATTGCCGACGGCATGCGGGCCTACTTCGAGTACGTCAACTCCCAGGGCGGCGTCTACGGCCGCAAGATCACCTTTCTGGTGGGCGATGACCACTACAACCCGGCGGATGCGGTCGAGGTAGTGCGCAGGCTCGTCGAGCAGGACCAGGTTTTCGCTATCGCCGGTGGTCTCGGTGACCCGGCCCAACTCGCCGTCATTGACTATCTGGAAGAGGAAGGCGTGCCCGACCTCTTCCTGGGCGGCGGCGTCGTGAAGTTCACCAAGCCCGTGGTGAAGACGCGCATCGCCATGACGTGTGACTACGACACAGAAACGACGATAATGGCGGACTACATCAAGGAGAACTACGGCGGGAAGAGGATGGGCATCGTCTATCAGAGCGATATGGCCGGCACCTCGGGCATGGAGATGATGACCGAGGCGCTGAAGGACAGCGACATCCAGATCGTCTCCAAGCAGGCGTACGACTGGGGCCAGTTCGACCTCACCACGCAGATGCAGCGGCTAAAGGCCGACAATCCCGACATTGTAGCTCTCATGGCTAACCCGGGCGCGGCCGCTAGCGGGATCAAGGTCGCGCGAGAGATTCTCAATTGGGACGCGCCCATCATTACCAGCGCCGTTTCCGCGGTTGAGTTCACGATAGACCTGGCGGGTGCCAAGAACGCTGAGGGTATCGTCAGCGTGACCAGCGGCAAGATGATATCGGAGACGGACGACCCCGGCGTGCAGCGCCATATCGAGATCATGAAGCAGTTCGCTCCCAACGTGGCGCCGAGCTCTCTGACGGAGTACGGCATGACTGTCGGCGAGCTCGTGGTTCAGGCGCTGAAGAACGCCGGCCCGAACCTGACCCGTGAGGGCGTCGTGGAGGGCGCGGAAAGCATTCGCGACTACTGCTGTCTCGCTTGCCTGGTGCCTGTGAACCTCAGCCCAACCGATCATCGATCGTCGGAGACTCTGTGGTTCGAAAGGGTCGAGAACGGCAAGTGGGTGCGGTTTGGCGAGCCCGTGAGCCACGAATCGACGCCTGGCGAAGTCGTCGCCTGCAAGGGCGCGGGAGAGCCCGTCTACGCCGAGGAGTGATGCCGATCGAGGCCGCCGGTCTAGCTTGAGTTCGAGCCATCGGGAGGGAGTGCATTCTGGAGCGCAGCGGCTGGCGATGCCAGCAGGAGGCAGAGAGATGTCTATTCCCATAGAACAGGTACGTGATCTTTTCCCGGCAGCCAAGAATACTACCTACTTCGCCAACAACGGCCTCGCCCCGATGCCGACGCCGGTGACCCAGGCGATACGCGACGCGCTCGAGGGTCTGCAGGGGGCTGGCGTGGCGGCGACGCTGCTCGCTGGCCCGCAGGTGGTCAAGGACGCCCGCGCCAAGACAGCCCGCCTCCTGGGCTGCGACGTGGACGAGGTCGCCTTCTCCCGGAACACCAGCGAGGGGATCGTCTGGACCGCCGATTCCATCCGCTGGCAGCCAGGGGACGAGGTGCTCCTCTACCAGGGTGAGTATCCCACCGTCGTCTACCCCTTCATGATGAAGGAGAGCGAGGGGGTGAAGGCGGTGGTAAAACCCATGGAGGACCGCCGCGTTACCCCGGAGATGGTTGAGCGCGACCTTTCGCGGCGCACGCGGCTGCTGGCCATCAGCTTTGTCCAGTTTGACTCCGGCTTCCGCGCCGACCTCAAGCGGATCAGCGCCGTCTGCCGGGCCAACGGGACGCTCCTGCTGGTGGACGCTATTCAGGGGATCGGGGCGCTGCCGCTCGACGTCCGGGACTGCGGGATCGACTTCCTGGCCGCCGGCACCCACAAGTGGCTCTGGGGGCTCCAGGGTCTCGGGGTCTACTATGTCCGACGGGAGTTGCTCCCCGAGCTGCGGCCGCTGCACATCGCCCTCGGCTCCATGGTGCACGGCGATGACCCCGAATACACGAACGAGGAGTACATCCTGGACGTGAAGAAGGACGCCTCACGGTTCGAGGAGGGGAGCCACAACTACATCGGGCTTGTGGCGCTTAACGCTGCCCTCGACCTCATCTTTGAGATCGGAGTGGAAGCCATCGCCGCCCGGATCAAGGGGCTGACCGACTTCATGCTCGCCGGCGCCGTCGAGCGCGGAGGAGAGGTGGTCTCACCACGAGGCCCAGGAGAGTGGTCGGGGATCGTGCTCTGGCGGCCGCCCGACCGTCGCCCGGCAAAGGAGATCGTCCCTGCCATGCACAGCGAGCTGATCGTGCTGGGCGAGCGGGAGGACTGCGTCTGGGCCGGCATCAACGCCTACAACAACGAGGAGGACGTAACCCGCGTCCTTCGGTTCCTGGACTGAAGGCCCTGCCGAGCGGCGGCCGGTGCGGGTCGGTCTGTTCGGCCCCATCGGCGCGCGGGGGGGGCGTGCCCCCAGGGGCTCGGGCTCTGGCCATAGCAAGGAGGAAGGCCATGAAGATCATCGTGCTGGGCGGTGCCGGCGACGTGGGCAGCCGGGCCGTGGAAGACCTGGTTCTCTCGCCGGATGTTGAGATGGTGACCATCGCCGACCGAAACACGGCCGCCGCCGACAGGCTGGCAGCGGAATTGCGGGGCCGCGGCGCCCAGATCGAAGTTCGAGCGGTCGATGCCAGCGACCAGCGGGCGCTTGTCGAGGCGATGCGAGGGCATGACATCGCCGCCTCAACACTGGGACCGTTCTACCGCTTCGAGACGAAGCTGGCATCGGCTGCCATTGAGGCGGGCGTCGACTACGCGAGCATCTGCGACGACTGGAGCGCTGCCCAGGCGGTGCTAACCGAGTGCGACGAGCCGGCCCGTCGCGCCGGTCGCATCGTCCTCACCGGCCTCGGGACCAGCCCCGGCGTCACCAACGTCGGCATCCGCCATGTGGCGGGACAGCTCGACCGCATCCGGCGGGTGGACGTCAACGTCTTCCAGCCCCTCAATGCCGGCGGCGGTGAGGCGGTGCTCAAGCACATGCTTTTCATCACCAGCGGCCGGGTGGCGGCCTGGCGTCAGGGCGCGCAGGTCATGTTGCCCGCCTGCAGCGAGGCCCGCATCGTCGAGTTCCCGCGCTACGGACGCATCAAGGTGTGGAACATGGGCCACACCGAGCCGGTCACCATCCCCCACTTCATCTCCGGGCTGGAGGAATGCAACTTCTTCATGGGCTTTGGGCGTGGCTCCGGCCTGGTCGTGTGGCCGGCCCGGCGGGGCCTGTTCGGCAGCGACAGGCGTATCGACCTGGTGGCTCGTCTCATGGCACCCATGGAGCGCCTGACCAGCGGCCGGGAGCCGGCGCTGGGGGCCGTCCGCGTCGATGTGTGGGGCGAGAAAGGTGGGGAGAGGGTACAGCGGATGCTGTGCGGCGTCGGGCAGATGCGCGAGGCTACCGGCGTTTCCCTTTCCGTGGGCGCCCAGATGCTCGCCCGCAAGGAGATCCTGACGGAGGAAGGCGGTGTGTACGCGCCTGAGGCCTGCCTGAAGCCAGACATCTTCCTGCCGGCGATGAAGGCGAAGGGAGTCGAGGCCTACGAAGACCTGGCCATGACGAAGCCCTTCCTCTGAGCGCCTAAGCCCCAGGATGGGAGGGCTATCTGCGGGATGAGTCCCGCAGAGTCCAACGGAACAGACGGCAACTCCGGTCCAGTCGCCCGGGCCGCCGAGCTCCTTGTTCGCGAGGGGCAGGCGAGATGGGCGGTGGCACGCCCGTGCTAGGAGAGGCGGTCCTTCAGGATCTGCCCCTCCTTCATCACCAGGCGCACGTTGTCTGCCGATTCCAGCACGCTCACATCGTCGGCGGGGTTACCCGCCACCACGATGAGGTCTGCCCACTTGCCCTCTTGGACTGTCCCCGTGTGGTCGGCCAGGCGCAGGAGCTGTGCGTTGGTGGCCGTCGCGCTGACAATGGCCGCCATGTTTCCCATGATGCGGGCCTTGAGGGTCAGCTCGGTGGCCTTGAAGGGCTGCATCGGCCCCAGCAGGTCCGAGCCCGAGCCGATCGGCACTCCCGCCGCCAGGGCAATGCGCACGCTCTCCGCGGCCCGCTCCTTGGCGTAGCGGATCTTGCGCCAGTTGAACTCGGGCAGGTGGCCGGCCTCGCCGAAGCGGTCCAGCATCTCGTAGGTGACCAGGGTGGGCACCAGGTAGGCGCCCCGGGCCTTCATCGCCGCTGCCGTCTCTTCATCGAGGAAGTTGCCGTGCTCGATAGAGAGGACGCCTGCCTCCAGGGCATTCCCGATGGCGGTGGGACCGTAGGCGTGGGCCATGGCGTACCTGCCGGCGGCGTGGGCCTCATACACGGCCGCCGCCATCTCCTCTACCGTGAACTGCGAGCTGTCGATCTCGTCCGTGGGGGACATGGCCCCTCCCGATGCTATCAGCTTGATCTGAGTCGCCCCACGGCGGAGCTGCTGCCTGGCGGCGCGGCGGACGGCGTCGACGCCATCGCAGATCGCGGAGAGGGCGACGAGCCCCGGCACACCCTCGAGCAGGTCGTCCAGGAAGCGGGGTCGCCAGTCGCCGTGGCCGCCAGTCTGGCTGAGGGCGGCGCCGCTGGGCAGGATGCGCGGCCCCCTCATGTAGCCCTCCTCCACGGCTGCGGAGAAGCCTGAGTCTATCATCCCGGCGTCCCGCACCGTGGTGAAGCCGGCATCCAGCGTGGCCTCGATGACCTGCCGGATCCTCATGGCGATGACGGCGGCAGGCTTTCGCATCTCAGCCGTGATGTCCGTACCGATGGCCGCCAGGTGGACGTGGGCGTCGATGAGGCCGGGCAGCACGCACATGCCCCTGACATCGATGACGCGGGCGTCGGCAGGAGGCCTGAACCTGCGTGCTGAGGCGACCTTTGTGACGTGCTTGCCCTCAACGACGACGGCCATCGCCGATCGCGGGTCAGCGCCCGTGCCGTCGATGAGGGTACCGTTCAGGAGGACGGTGGTTTCGCTCATGTTCCCCTCCAGCGGGTCCAGTTGCGGAAGTCCCCGCAAGCCTAATCTCTTTCGCGGCGGACCCGGGCATAGGCTCGGAGGGCGCGTTCGGCGCTGCGGAAGCTGGGGATGCCCTCTTGGGCCAGCGTGCGGTCCAAAGTCGGGTCGCCTGGGCCGAACGAGACCTGGAGGATGGGCTTGGCCGCTGCGCGCGCCAGGCGGCCCATCGCCTCGATGTGGCCCTGCCACCCTTGGCCCCGCGCGGCGCCCCCGATGACCACGGCCGCGTCTACTCCGGCGTCGCCGATGGTTGCTTCGACAGCGCCACGGTACATCTCGGTGACGCCGCCCAGGACAAGCCCGATGTCCACGGGGTTGCGCCCACTGGTGCCCGTGCTGCCGATCACCTCGCGCAGGCGTGCCTGCGTCTCCGGCGAGAGCTCCGCCAGCTCCAGGCCGGCCTCCTCGCAGGCGTCCGCGGCAGAGACCGCCGGCCCGCCCGGTCCGGTGACGATGGCCATGCGGCGACCGGACGGCCGGCCGAGGTAGCGCAGCGCGACAAGGGTGTCGAGCAGTTCCTCCAGATCGCCCACCTGGAGTGCCCCGGCCTGGCGCAGCAAGCCTGACCACACCTCTGCCTCTCCCGCCAGGGAGCCCGTGTGGGAGCTGGCGGCCCGCGCGCCGCTCCGGGTGCGCCCCACCTTCCAGACAACCAGGTGCTTGCGCCGTGCTGCCTCGGCGAGGGCTTGCCAGAGGCGTCGGCCGTCTCTGGCGCCCTCGACGTAGGCGGCGATGATCTCCGTCTCGGGGTCCTCGGCCAGATACTCCAGGAAGTCCGAGATCTCCAGGTCGGCCTGGTTGCCCACGCTGATGACCTTGCTGAAGGCGAGGCCGCGCTCCGCACCGCCCCAGACCAGGCCGTTGCTCAAGGACCCGCTCTGTGAGACGAAGGCGATGGGTCCCTGCTCGGAAGGCATGGCCGGGAAGCTCCCCAGGCCGCTCTTCGGAACGTAGGCGCCCATGCAGTTGGGGCCCACCAGTCGCAGCCGCCCGTGACGGGCTGCGGCCACAAGCTCGGCTTCGCGCGCGCGACCTTCTTCTGTGCCCAGCTCAGAGAAACCGGCCGTAAAGACGACGGCCGCCCTCACGCCCTTCTCGGCGCACTCCCGAACCACGGAAACCGCCGCCGCCGCGGGCACCACGATGATGGCCAGGTCCACCGCCTCCGGGAGGCTCGTCACCGATGGGTAGCACGGCAGCTCCAGGATCTCCTGAGCGTTCGGATTGACAGGGTAGATGCGCCCACCATAGCCGGGGTCGAGGAGGGCTTGCAGGAAGAGCTGGCCGGGCCGGGGGGTGCGAGGGACCCCAACTACGGCCACGGACTTGGGCTCGAACAGAGCCTGAGCCGGCAGGCCCAGGCCCTGTGCACCCACGCTATCGGAGGGGGAAGGCATTCGATGAGTACTCCAGGTCGCAGCAGGCGGACGCCTTCGGCGCCGCCAGATGGATGGCGGCCACATCATCCCTGGGCAGAACCCCAGTGTCAACTTGTGGCTTCTAACGTGATTGCCACATTCCTGGTGCGCTTTCGGTTGTCGGATTCGGGCACGACCCCAGCCTAATGGCGTTAAACGAAATAGCTTAATCCTGCGGATTGAAATCCGCAGCTTCCTCGAAGCTGAGGGTTTCAACCCTCAGAGGTAAATGTAAATACTTGAAGGCCATAAGGCTGGGGCATCAAGAGGCGAACCTATGCCCCCGCCTTATGGTCATGAACAAAAAGGCCCAACGCAAGGCAGGGCTGAAGCCCTGCAGCTACGACGCTGCCTGCCCTCAGTTCCGTAGCTGCAGACCTCTAGGTCTGCCTACAGTGGCCAACCGCCACTGTCGCACTACTTAGTCAGTGGCCGACAGGCGGGGGTCGAGGATTCTCCCACCAACGATGGGCCAGCCACCTTCTCAGTCGTTCCTGTACTCACCTCTGCCTTTCGGGCTAAACTTCCTTCACGAGGACGGCAGGTCTCCGCCGTGAGAGACAGTACGCAGGAGGGCGCATGGATCCGAAGGGCAAAGTCGCCATTATCACAGGAGGCGCGTCCGGCATTGGCCTTGCGGCCGCGAAGCTGCTGGCGGCCGATGGCGCCCGCCTGGTCATTGCCGACATAGAGTCCGACGCCGGCGCGGCCGCCGTGCGCGAGATCGAGGCGAACGGCGGCCAGGCGCGATTCGTCCGCACCGACGTGACGAGACGCGGGGACCTGGAGAGGATGCTGGACTACGCCGTACAACAGTTCGGGCGCGTTGACATCGTCGATAACAACGCCGGCATCTCCGAGATCGGGCTGGACTTCTTCACGCCGGGATCCGATGCGTGGGAGAAGACGCTGGCCATCGATCTGGAGGCCGTTATTCGCGGCACCCAGCTTGCGGTGCAGCAGCTACGTCGACAGGGCGGCGGCGGCGTGATCATCAACACCGCCTCGATGGGCGGCCTGATACCGATGGCGATCAGCCCTGTCTACGCGGCGAGCAAGGCCGGCGTCATTCACTTCACCCGTTCGCTCGCCTACCTTGCGGGCGAGGGCATCCGCGTCAACGTTGTCTGCCCAACCTACACTGATACGGCGCTCGTGCGCCAGCACGGCGAGGAAATCGTCGAGCAGATGAAGCAGGAGGTGGGCGGCCTGCTCACCCCGGAGCAGGTGGCCGAAGGCGTGCTGGAGCTGATCCGCGACGACTCGCGCGCCGGGGCGGTGATGCGCGTCACGGTCAGGAAGGGTATCGACTACATCTTCGAGCAGTGACGGGGTCAGCTAGCGCGGCAAACCGCCGTCGGTCCTTGGGCCCCTAGCCAGGGAGATACTGAAGGAACGGCGGCTCCAGGTCGATCTCCAGAGCTACCAGCAGCCGCGCCACCATGCCCCAGTAGCCCGCCACGAGGGTCAGCTCGACCACCTCGGCCTCGCTGAGGTGCCTGCGGGCCTCTCGGAACACCTCATCGGGTGCTGCCACCGTCGAGGCAACGCTCTCAGTGAAGTGGAGGACAGCGCGCTCTCGCTTGTCGAAGTGCGGGGATGTGTGCCAGCTCTTCAGCCCGGCGACCTGCTCTTCACTGACCCCGACCTGCCGGGCGATGGGGACGTGGTGGGCCCACTCATAACTGGCCCCTGTCATCTCGGCGACGCGCAGGACCGCCAGCTCGCGCAGGGCTGGCGGAAGCACCCCGTGAAAGAGCAGCGAGTTACCCAGGCGCATGAAGTTTCGTAGCGCGTTCGGGCTGTTGGCCACGGCGCGGTGGAGGTTGAGGATGGCTGCGCCCCGCTCCTCCATTCTCGCGAATACCTCCCGGGCATCTCCCTGCGCCTCCGCCGTCGCTACATAGCCTACGCGCGCCATCGTGCCCTCCTTGCCTGACTCATAGACTCTGTTGTTAAACCCTCCTGTTCCGTCGCTCTGAGCGTGCCGGACGGGCAGTAGCCGGTAGCGGCGACCTTCAGGTCGCCACGTGCCTCACCCACGAAAAGCCCGTGGCGAGCTTCCGCCTTCGCCTGAGGCGAATGCGCCTCTGGCGGAAGAGGCGGACCCGCCCAGACGGGCGGCCGTCTGGCCGCCTGCGGCGGGGAAGCTCGCCCCTACCGGGGCTCCTCCTCCGCATCTCATCCCGGCACCTTGAGCACGGCACCCGTGCTGGCTGAGGTCACCAGGGCCGAGTATCGCTTCAGATAGGCGGCGACCTCCCGTTTCAGGGGAGGAGCCGACCATCGCGCCAGCCGCCGGTCGATCTCCGCCTGCGGCAGGTCGACGTTGAGCGTCCTCTTCGGGATGTCGATCTCGATCATGTCACCTTCCGCCACGATGGCCAGCGGCCCGCCCTCCATGGCCTCCGGCGAGATGTGGCCGATGGCCGAGCCCTTGGTCGCGCCCGAGAACCGTCCGTCGGTGATGAGCGCCACCTCCGCATCGAGCTTCCTGGCCACGATGGCCATGGTGGCTATGAGCATCTCCCTCATGCCGGGCCCGCCCTTGGGCCCCTCGTAGCGGATGACCACCACGTCCCCGCTCTTGATGGCGCCGCCGAAGATGGCCACCACGGCCTCCTCCTCGATGTCGAAGACGCGGGCTGGGCCCCGGTGCTTCAGCATCTCCGGCAGCACCGCCGACTGCTTGACCACCGCGCCCTGCGGCGCGAGGTTGCCGTAGAGAATGGCCAGTCCGCCCTCGGCGTCGTAGGGGTTGTCGATCTCCCTGATCACGTCGCGCCTCTTGATGCGGGCGGCCTCGACGTTTTGCCCCACGGTCCGGCCGTTAAGGGTCATGGCATCCACGTGTATCAGGTCCTTCGAGGCGAGCTCCTTCATGACCGCCTGGATCCCGCCGGCCTGGTAGAGGTCCTCCAGGTGGTGGCGGCCTCCCGGGCTGACGTCGCACAGGCGCGGCGTGCGCCGCCCGATGCGGTCGAAGGCATCGAGGTCGAGGTCCACGCCGGCCTCGGCGGCGATGGCCATGAGGTGGAGGATCGTGTTCGAGGAGCCGCCTATCGCCATGTCCACGGCGATGGCGTTCTCGAAGGCTTCCCTGGTCAGGACGCTCCTGGGCGTTGTCTCCTCGTTGAACAGCTCCATGACCCTCGTGCCCGTGTACTTGGCCAGCGCCCGCCTCTTGCCATAGACGGCGGGGATGGTGCCGTTGCCGGGTAGGGCGAGTCCCAGGGCCTCGGCCATGCAGTTCATGCTGTTGGCGGTGAACAGGCCCGCGCAGGCGCCGCAGGTGGGCGCCGTTGCCTCGAAATAGTCCTCTCGGTCCTCCTCCGATATCTCTCCTCGCTGCACCATGCCCGCCAGATCGGCGAGGTTGCTCACGTCGACGGCCTGACCGTGGAAGCAGCCCGCCAGCATGGGACCGCCGCTGATGAGAATGGCCGGGACATCGAGCCGGGCCATGGCCATCATCATGCCAGGGGTGATCTTGTCGCAGTTGGTGACCAGCACCATGGCGTCCAGGGCGTGGGCCAGCATCATCGCCTCGATGGAATCGGCGATGAGCTCCCGGCTCGCCAGCGGGTAGCACATGCCGGCGTGGCCCATGGCCAGGCCGTCGCAGATGGCGATGCTGGGGAACTCGAAGGGGGTGCCCCCGGCGGCGATGATCCCCTCCCTGGCTGCCGCGGCGATCTCGTCCAGGTGGACGTGGCCGGGCACGAGCTCGTTCTGGGAGTTGACCACACCGACCAGGGGCCGGGCTATCTCCTCCCGTGTCCGGCCCATGGCCAGAAGGAAAGACATGCGGCCCTTTACTGCATCGCTACGCATGGTGCCTAACTCCTTTCGAGTCGTGGATCGGCCGGACCGCGGCCTCTTTGGCGCGGGCGCCCAACAGCCGAAGAAGAGCGCTTCCTCCTCTGGGGCCTCGCGGTTGCTTCTCTGGCTCCGGCGGCGCCTGCCTCAGGAAACTCCTTCAAACACTCCGCGAACTCGCGCAGGCGCCGATCGACGCGATAACCTACTGTGCCTTCTGGGAACTGGCCGTCGGGGCCGCGTTTCCCCGCCGGCACACCGGTGAGAATCTCAATGCCCTCGTCGATCGTCTTGACCGGCCAGATGTGAAACCTCTTTGATTTCACGGCCTCCACCACGTCCTCGCGCAGCATGAGATTCTGCACATTGCTCTGGGGGATGATGACACCCTGTTCGCCCGTC
>Ga0315282_10007385_pt1 | contig 18064 bp, 14 predicted proteins | sample YL17G07_20_MG_FD_203693 | JGI IMG/M metagenome (GOLD analysis project Ga0315282, IMG submission 203693) | Sediment microbial communities from Yellowstone Lake, YNP, Wyoming, USA - YL17G07_20 | ecosystem: Environmental > Aquatic > Freshwater > Lake > Sediment | place: USA: Wyoming | collected...
CAGCATCTTTTATCATATCCCTTGACGGTTCGTGTAATGTAATAAAAACCCCAATATCTGCATTTTCCCTACTCAATACACCAATCAAATCTCTTATGTCTCTAGGTTGCACATTACCACTTTTTACTGATACAATACATTTTTTTGTTTCATGTCCTTTATCCATAAAAAATATGAATCCGTCAATGCCTGTATCTTTGCCTTTCTTTTTATCACCATAAGGTTTTGCCTCTATCAAGGATGTTGCCCACCATTGGAATTGATAACGGTTCTGGCTGGCAAGTGCTACTGCTGATGATAAATCCTCTGGTTCTCCTATAACTTTATAATCCTTTTTCGGTTCTATACTAAACATAGACTTTAATCGCAATTTAATTATGTTTATGGCAAGATGTGTTATATCAATACCGATCCAGTTCCGATTGAGTTTTTGCGCTGTCGTAACAGTAGGAAATATCAGTAGGTCGGGTTGAAGCAATGAAACCCGACTATACTAATATTTTGTTGGGTTTTGTTCCTCAACCCAGCCTACATTAATGCACAATAAAAAGATAAAACTGGTATAATTAAAGCAGATAAAAAAAGGGGTTGTCGAAGAAAGAGTATTTGGCAACCCCTTTTGAATATTTTATTCTGTTATTTGGATTTTATTTTTCCCCACGCAAGTGCAAGTTTACCAGTCGGTTTGACAGACATGCCTGTACCACCGAAATCAACGCTGAATACCGTTTTTACGACTGAAGCGCAATTCCAGCGAGAGGCATTAGGTTTGCCAGCCGCTATATCGCATGATTCCCTGTTCGTTATACCGCCAGATGAGAAGTCCCATGCAGGTTCGTCGCCAACCTGAAGTCCTTTTGCTGTTACAGAATCGGTTCGAGCAATCTCAACGCCATTCAACCATGCCATATAGGCGTCGTCAAAGTCAGCCAGCAGTGTAAGTGACTTAATGTCAGAAGCGTTGGTAACATCAAAATGATAACGGGTCCAGATAGAAAGGAGTGCGACAGGAGTTGTTGTGTTATCATCATTGTCAGAGAATCCAACACCTGAAAATCCATCCTTCCAATCTTTATCAACAAATTCAGCCTTCGTCCAGCCTTTAATGCCCTGATTATCAGGATTATAGATATATTTAACAGGATACCCCTCATCAATAAAGACCTTGCCGTTACCTGATAACTGCATGACTAAAGTCATGTCACTACTTCCTGTTCCATCATTAAAGTTTGCCCCAACTAATACGTTACCTTTACTATACAGCTTGGGTGTTTCAGCAAAAGCAGAGATAGAACAAAGGAGTATGATGATGATTATAGAAACATAAAACTTGGTTCGAGTCATATTATATCTCCTTTTATTACTAATAGACAGAAGGGCGACTTTTATTGTCGCCCTCCTTATTAAATTATATTTTCTATTCACGGAATAACGTAATCCCCACATCCACTTTTTCAAAACGGAGTTCGGGTTTCAAATTAACTGTGAAATTTATAAAAAAACATTATCTAACTGCTTTAAGGTCTCCCCATGTTGTAGTCAGCTTACCTGCGGACTTAACTGCTGAACCACCAACAGCATCAAACGCAATTGTAAACTCATCCTGATATACTCTGGCAGGATTAGGCTTTCCTGCTGCCGTGTCTGTTGATTCGTGGTTGGCTACTTTACCGGCGGCCGCGCTGTAATCCCAGGGTGGAACATCCCCCACTTTGCTTCCACCAAGAGCCATTGAATCACTCCGTGCAATCTCTACGCCGTTTAGATAGGCAACGTAAGCATCGTCATAGTCAGCCCTGAAAATGAGACTTTTGACAGCAGTAGCGTCACCCACATTGAAGTGATATCTGGTGTAAATTACAGAAGATAGGTTAGCTGTAACCACTGTGTTATCATCATTATCGGCAAAACCGACACCAGATATACCATCAGTCCAGCTTGAGTCATTGAAACTCTGACTCATCCAATCGTCACCAGGAGACGCATTTGGATAGACGTATTTTACTGCTGACCCCTCATTGACCAGCATATTTCCATCAGCGTCCAACTGAATGATAAGGGTCATATCGCTACTTGTGAGTCCGTCGTTAAAGTTAACGGCGGATAATACGTTCGCTCCACTCATCAGCTTTGCATTTGCAGCGAATGAGTATGGTGCAAGGACAACTAAAAACGCCAGCACCAGTATTGGTATAAAGACTTTTCTGATCATTGTTCTATCTCCTTGAATTGAGCTACTTCGCTAGTATTATCTAATACAATTCTAACCAGTAGCTGGTTGGTAGTTGACGTAAGAAAAACCAGCAACAATGAGATAAGAATAAAAGTTCTTCTTTACATCCTTCCCGCACTTTATAAACGCTTCTCCATTTTAACATAATAAATAAATAAATTCAACAGAAAATATCATACTATCCAATGGACAAGTATAAACTTCTCGTCCGTGGAAATCTAAACACAAAGTCATATAGGCACGAAAGACACAAGGAACTATGAGTTAAAAGTTAAATGCTTAAGGTTGAAAGCGATATTCAAACTTTTCAACTTTTAGCCTTCAACTTTTAATATCTTTCGTGTTTTTTCTTTGAAAAATGCCGCGGACAAGAGGTTAATGATTGGATCAGATAGATCACTCTTGACAGTATGAAATATATGTTGTATGAATAATATAGTTTTGCTAATAGGACTATATACGGCTGTCTTATCTAACGAGCTTTGTTGAGTTAGCTAGACTGGAGGTTGCTTATGAAAGTCATGATTGAAGAAACTTGTTTAGGCTTCTTATTATACTTTTTAATTGGATTCCTATTGCTTACGAATTGTGCTGATGCTCAATCGCAAACCGTAAAATCTATTATATCAATAACGTCAGAGGATTTTGTAAAACCACTCTGGCACCCGGATGATGTGATTATAAACACAGGCACACTCGGTAGATATCGTTTTTCTACGGACAACTCAGAACTTGAACTTCCCGGTGATGTGAAAATACGTCCAGAATTGATAAAACTCCTGAATGACTTACAGAAAGAGTTCAATACTGCAATGATTATTACATCTGGCTATCGTTCTCAAAAGCAGGATATTTATCTATGGTCAAACTGGTTAGCTAACAATACTAAATGTGTCAAGGAACTAAACGAAAAAGGTCTAAAAAACTGGGAAGAATGGGTCAGCGCAAGTCAGCAGTATACAAAATTTTTTCCTCTTTATACTAAGCATCAAACAGGTGATGCTGTTGATTTCTATTGGAAAGGATTAGATTTTCAGACTGATAGGAAAAGAGAGATTATTGTCTCCCTGATCAATGAGCTTGGTGGGTCACGCAAATATACAGAAGAAGAGCGAGAAAGGTATGGAATAAGGCAAGACGATGATAACTTACTGAAAGTCGTTGCATATTCATCCGGTGAGAACGTTAATATTCTCAATCCGGAGGGACATTGTTATTTTCATGTTGAATTTCAACCAAGTGAATATCCACCAAAACTAAACATAGACAAGATCGGCATAAAGCTATCACCTCAAGAGGAACTCGCACTTATCTACAAAAGCGGGGAGTATGTCCTTATAGAATATAGAGATTTTCTGTATCCCGCAAGAGTTGTTGAGGATTCTGACATCAATGCTCTTGAAGTTAGCGCTTATATCTTCTATGATGAAATACGTGATAAACTTAGTGATAAAGTTTCTAAGAATATTATACATACAAGACGAGTAGAACCAAAAGACGGTTGGGGTAAACAAAAAGTCATGCTTGAATACCTTTCTGACGGCGAATGGTATCAGGCTATGGACGCACTTGAATTTGAGGATTATTTTATTATTCCAGATCAGAGCAAAAGTCAATTAACTGTATCAATCAAAAATGTACGGTTTCCTGTTGCTAAAATTCATTAAGAAAGACAAGGGATTAGCTCGATAAATAGAATATCATTCTTCAGGAGGTTCTTAATCATGAAGGTTGCTAAGTGTATATTTATCTCAATAATACTGATTTTGATTTTTAATATAACGAATGTAGCTTTATCTGCACCAACATCAGCAAAACAACCGACAATTTATGCTTTGCTGATGATCGCTGATGCCGACCCAAGCATTGGTAGAGCAGTTGATGTAGATAAACAACGACTTGAAAACATGCTGAAAGTGGCTACTGGTATATGCAATGTACAGACAGATGAGCTACTAAGCTCTCAAGGTGCATTAAGAAGTGAGGCAGTATTTCAGTGGATCAAAAATCTTAACTCTGACGTTAATGATACCGTATTCATATATTACAGTGGACACGGTGGTATGAATAAGAATAAAGAAACTTTCTTCTATTTGCAGGATGGGTACTTCTGGCGTTCAAAGCTTGTTACTGCAATGGAAGGTATAAAGAAGTGCCGATTGAAGATTATTATCTCAGATTGTTGCAGCGACGGACCAGAAACAGAAACACCAGCAGGCAGACCACCTATCAGTAAGAAGGCTTTGCAAGATTTGTTTCTGGAACATGAGGGTTTTCTTCACTTAACTGCCGCAAGCGAGGGTGAATATAGCTGGTGCAGTCCTAGATATGGCGGTTGGTTTACCAGAGCTATAGTTGATTCCTTTGATGATTCATCTGATCTTAATATGGATGGGTTCGTATCATGGAACGAGGTACTTAGTCTGACAGTTGAAGCGGTACGAAAGAAATATCAGCAATCCCTGGTTTACTTTTCGGATGAGCAGAAAAAGGATATGAATAAGAAAGGAATCAATAGCCAAACACCAAAAGCTTATTCAATGGCGAAGCGCGCTAATGCATCAAAGATTCAGCAGGTGGCACAAGATACGTCTAAGAAACCAGACCCATTTCAAGATACAGGGAAGAAACCAGATACTGCGGAAACTCTTTGGAGTGTTACTAACCCAAATTCATATTTCACCGTTTCTATTGAACCTGATAAGCCAAAGTATGACGTTGGCGATACGGTGACTTTTCGTATTCAGGCATCCGCTGATTGTTATTTGGTTGTTTTTAATTGGAACTCGAAAGGCGAACCGATTCAGATTTTTCCAAATAAATACGAATTCAGTAATTTTGCTGTAAAAGGAAAGTTATATAATATTCCATCTACTGAGTCTAAGTTTGATCTTCTAGTATCAGGTGTAAAAGGCGAAGAAAAGATAAAGGTCATTGCTCTGCGTAATCGTCCAGATAACTTAAAGCTGCGCAGTCTTATCCCATCGGAGGATAGCTCTGGCAGTTCATCAACCCGTATATCAGTTGTGCTAAGAAAAACAACATCCGGGGATAATACTGAAGCAAAAATTCTGGATGCAATTCATGATCTAAACTCAATGGATTGGACAACGACAAACTGCACAATACAGGTGCGATAACGATTGAAGATTGAAGATTGAAGATTGAAGATTTTTGCAGTTGAAGGAGATAAGAAGATGCAGGATGCAAAATACAAGATAAAAGATGGAGGATGCAAAATGCCGGATGTTAAAGCCTTGCATCCTGTATCTTGCATCCTGTATCTAATATTTATCCTAGTAATTGGTTTTGCAGTTTCACCTTGCGATGCTCAGACTACTTATGCTTTTTATGCTTTGTTGATATTGATGGATAATGATGTTAATATTGCACCAAGTGTTACCAAAGATGCTGAGACTGTGCAAAGCTCTCTAAAAGTTCTGGAAACAGAAGGTATTTGTCAGTTAAACGTGAAGGTTTTGCAGGATTCAGAAAGGAAAGTATCAACATCCGATATGGTTGAGTGGATAATGAACCTTGAGCCATCTAGCGACGACGTTATGATGATCTATTATAGCGGTCACGGTTTTATTGATGATCAAAACAGGCATTTCCTTGCATTTGATGAGGGAGACACAATCGCAAGATCAGACGTGATAGCAAGGATGAAGACCATTGACTGCCGATTACAGATTTTAATCACTGACTGTTGTAGTAACCTAGCAAGCCTGCCAACAACAATTACAGCAACTCCAAGGTCTATCGGTGAGAAAAGCGATAAAAAGTATTACAAAGACCTTTTCATTAGCCATAAAGGTCTACTGGATATTACAGCGGCGTCGGAAGGTGAATACGCATGGGGAAACAGTTCAAGAGGCGGATACTTTACAAATTCCCTTTTTTCTGCTTTTAAGGGAGACGGGAATTCTTTTCGTATGTGGCGTGACGTAATTAAAGACGCACAGGATGGAACTCAACGTCTGTTTAGTGAAACAAAGTTTTCCACTACCGACGTCAGAAGATTGCAGGCGAGGAAAATCGAGGGTCAAACTCCAAAGGCATACTCTGTGCCAAAACCAACAGAACCTATACCTATAGCAGATAACCAGAAAGTAGATAATTACAAATTTGATACAAACAATCAAAATATACAACCAGAAGGGGCGATGGTATTAATTCCAGCAGGTGAGTTTGATATGGGAACTGATCGATCTGAGATACTTGAACTCACTAATTGGGCAAAAGGCTATGATCAATCCGCACAGGCAAGCTGGTTTGAGGATGAAACACCTCGCCATAAGGTATATCTCAATGCCTATAGTATTGACGTTTATGAAGTGACAAATGAGGTGTATAAAAAATTTATGGATGCGACAGGACATAAACCACCTAAGTTCTGGAACGATCCAAGATATAATGATCCCAAGCAACCGGTAGTTGGGGTGACATGGCCTGAAGCCAAAGCCTATTGTGATTGGACAGGCAAACGCCTTCCAACTGAGGCTGAATGGGAGAAGGCGGCTCGTGGTGGATTAATCGGCAAGCAGTTTCCTTGGGGTGATACACCCTCGCATGATTACGCTAACTATGCGGGGGCAGTGGGTAATGATCTGTGGTCGGGTTCTGCGCCTGTTGGAAAGTTCGCTCCTAATGACTATGGTATTTACGATATGGCAGGTAACGTATTTGAATGGTGCGCAGATTGGTACGACAAAGGCTATTACTCAAAGTCCTCTAGTGAGAATCCACAGGGACCTGATTCGGGGTCAACTCGTGTAGTACGTGGGGGCGGATTTGGGTACACAGCAAACTTCCTGAGAGTAGCAGACAGATTCGGCAGTTACTTCCCGACAAACGCATATCCATTCGTTGGTTTTCGCTGTGCTAAGTAAGTTGGCATTGTCAAAAATAAAATGAAAATAAACACAGAGACACAGAGACACGGAGAGTTAAGAGAGAGGGAATAAAGAAATATTGTATTCTCTGTGTTCTCCGTGCCTCAGTGTTTATATATTTTACAGTGTCAGTAAGTCGAAAAGAGGTTATAAAATGCCAGAAAAAGATATGCAGGAAACTTACGTCCGTTGGATACGCCAAGCGGCTTCTCGTCCTAATAACAATGATGACATATATCAACACGCATGGGAAGTTGCAAGGAAAGCCGCTCAGTTGCTAAAAGAGCGTTTTGGTGTTAAACGTGTTCGTGTTTTTGGATCACTGGCACACAAAAGTAGATTCTATCCCAGATCAGATATTGACCTAGCAGTTGAAGGACTAAAAACAGATGATTTCTGGGAAGCGCTGACATCTGTTTTATATCTTGATGATCAAGTATTAGTAGAAATGGTTGATAAAGCTATATGCCGTCCAGAAATATGGGCAGTTGTGGAACGAGAAGGTATTGACCTGTGAAAGATGACTTACTTGCTCTTAGGGATCGAATCGTAGCAGAACTAAATAGTATTGAAATAACAATAATAATATGGGTAACATCAAAAAACATCCTCCCGTAAAATTAATCGTTGGAATGATAACACCTGATCCAGACCTATTCTCGTCTGTCGAGGAGATACTCACGCAGAGATTTGGTCCTATGGATTTTTACAGCGATATTATGCCGTTTAACTTTACTAATTATTACATAAAGGAAATGGGAGAGAATCTGCTAAGGAAATTTATCGGTTTTGAGAAACTTATCTCACCGGAAGAACTTGTAGAGATAAAGCACTTTACGAATGGTATTGAAAAGGAGTTTCTTGTTGAAAGAACAAATAAAAGACGAATAAACATTGATCCGGGCTACGTCACAGCCGCAAAGCTTATTCTTGCATCAACAAAGGATCATATACACAGAATTTATCTAAGAGACGGAATCTTTGCAGAAATAACACTGCAAATGGAAGGAAACACGTTTCACCCATGGCAATGGACTTATCCCGATTATCGAAGCAAGGAATATATAGAGATATTTAACAACATCAGAAATATGTATATGTTGCAGTTGCGCGATAATGGCATAAGCCCGCATATTTTTTAGAGTAGTAAGCATGCATAATTTAGTTAGAGGAGTAAAAAACATGAAGAAAATATTGTTTGTAGCTTTGATTACTGTTTTATTAATTATTATGGCAGGTGTGGGAACGCTGATATTTGCACAGGAACAAAAACCTGAGCAACCTTCATATTCAGCAGTAGTTATGATGGGGGGGCTGAAGCTTAAAGAAGGTGCTGATCAAGTTGCGGTAGAAAAGCTATTCAATGATTACCTTATTCCAGTCGCTAACGATATGAAAGGTGTAAAAATAAAAGTTCTCAAGAAGATGCCCATGCCCAACGAAAAACCAGATGAGAACTCAGTTGATTACGTAATGATGGCAGAAGTAGATGATGCACTCACTCTTATGCAACTTATGGACTCACAAAACAGGGATCCAAGATTAGAAAAATTCGGTGATATGATGAAGCAATACGCACGCAATCCAACTATGAAAGGATACACCATCATTGCAAAAACAGACGATTCAAAGTCAGATAATGTGAAATCGGGTGAGGAAAAGTAATATGGCAAAAATACCAACCGTCAAAGGCTATATAGATTCTTCCCAATTGGGCGTAACACTCATGCACGAGCATATTTGTCTCAGCGTGCCTGAAAAGTATTATAAGAAGGCGATGGATTATCAGGTTAAGTTGATGCAGAAGGCTGTTGACGTCGGTATAAACACGATTGTAGACCTTGGGCCTTATCCCAACATAGCAGGTATTATAGAATTAAGTGAGAGAGTACCTGACGTAAACCTGATATTATCCACCGGTGCATATCTTGAACACGTCACACCAGAAAATATCCGTAACTTGAGCGAAGATGGCATGGTCGAACATATTGTCAAAAATTTGACGGAGGGTTATGATGATTTTGAGGATACAGGCATAAAGGCTGGGATATTAAAGGTATCTGCCAATACGCCCAATTTTACAGAATGGGAGAAGAAAAACTTTCGTGCAGTGGCAAAGGCTCATAGGATGCAAAAAGTTCCCATTGCAACACACGCTTGCGCAGGTGCAAGGGAACAGATGGAGTTTCTTCGTGAGAACGGCGCAGACATCAACGCTACATTTTACTCCCATGTAGAAGCAGAATTCGGTTGGGAATGCCGTTCACTTGAGGAGGAAACAAAGTACCTTGAAGATGTCACTCGTGCTGGAGGTTATCTTCAGTTCAATAACTTCGACTTTGAATTTGACACACCATTTCCTGATATATTATATTTGTTTAACTACTTTGAGTCGAATGGCTATGGTGATAAAATATTCATCAGTATTGACGCCAACTGGTACTTTGATGATGATGGCCACGTCTGGCATGAAGCAGAGAAAGGACACCCTGAAACGGGCAAAAGGGATTATGCTTATGCCATAACTAATGCTGTCCCTATGCTGATGAGCGCAGGCATATCGCTTCAACGTATAAATAAGTACCTGATTGACAATCCAAGACGGTTCTTTGAAGCACTAATGTAGTCCTTAAATAAGATTGGTAATATGAAAATTGCACTAACTTTGGCATTGTAGAAAATAAAATGAAAATAAACACGAAGACTCTAAGTGCACAAAGATCACAAAGAAATAAAAAGAAAGGGAATCAGAAATCTTTGTGTTCTTGGTGTCCTTTGTGTCTTTGTGTTTAAATTTTTTACAGTGCCCTAGCTTTGTATATCAAATAATTAGAATGATGTTTTCAGATTTCTGAAAGAAATTCTACGGATTTTAACATAGAACAGGCATGAATACTATTATCAATTTTGGCATAATATTTGCAAACTTATGATAAACAATAACTCTTCACTCACAATTACTTGAATAGATGCCCCTAGCTTCACTTAGTTCAGCATTGGCGCTGTTCTGGGTGAAGCTATTTTTTTTGGAGGTGAAAACATGAGAATTTATATCAGAAAGATAAATCTAAAAATTGCATTCCCATTATTATCATTAGTAATATTCACCTCTGCATTATCGCTATTGCAAGGGTGTTTTCGGGATATTGTTGGACCAATGATGAATGACGTAGTAGCTAATCTTTCAACAAATAAGAAAATATACACAGTCGGTGAAGAGATCGAAATGACGATTGTTCTCAGGAACAGAACAGATGAACCTGTGAATTTGACATTCAATAGCGGTAAATATTATGATTTCATCGTAAAGAAGCTACCAGAAGATAAGGAAGTATGGCGATGGTCTGAGGGTAGGATTTTCACCCAAGCACTCTTGTCAATAACTTTAGACCCCTGGGAGAAACAGACTTTCGTATTTAAGTGGGATCAAAAGGACAATGATTCCAAGCAGATTGAGCTCGGTAAGTATAAGATCGAGGCATTGATCGCATCTGACCCTGAAATATTTGCTAATTCTGTACGAATCAATGTCGAAGACGCAAACGTGGAACAGACGTGCGAATTTGAGACAATACAAAAGGGAACCCAAAGCGGATATACTGAACGTGCTTCACTCGTCATAAAAGATCAGGCTGAATGGGAAAAGGTCTGGAATTTACATACGAGCAACCTCGATCAGATACCTCACGTTCCAGAGGTTGACTTTAATACCGATATGGTCATAGCTGTTTTTCGGGGTGAGTTCTCAACCAGTGGATACAGCACAGAGATAACCGATATTACCGAATCGAAAGATAGGATTGATGTTACAGTGACTGAAACTGACGAAACAAAAGGAATGGTGCTGGATGTTCTAACGTATCCATTTCACATTGTAAAGGTCAATAAAAGCGACTTGCCTGTAAATTTCATCTATAAGCATGTAAAACGCTAAGACATGGTTCATAAATAGGGCAACACTAAGGAATTAAACCACATATACACACTGATAAACACAGATGGATATTGATACAAGATAATGGCAGGATACAAGATGGTATTTTATCATCCTGTATCCTGTATCTTGAATCTTGTATCTTTTTATTATTATCCGTGTAAATCTGTAGTTATCTATAGTTATCTGTTGTTATTTTTTGCTTGATCTAAAAGAATATTTTGTAATTACAGTTGCCATGGTTCTCGAATACGGAAAGGATTCTTGAAAAGGTTTTTTATTCTCCCGGTCTCTTCAAGATGGATCATACAAGCGCGTATGCACCCCCTTGCTCCTTCAATGCCAGCCGGATGATGATAGCTTTCCCATGCGTTGCGGATATACGGCATTTTCTCTCTCAGGTATCTCCAAATATCGCCATTGTAACTAGGGGGAAGTTTCTGCTCATCAAATTCACGACCTAGCAATTGTTCGATAACTGCTTTGTTTTCATCATTCATGAATGGGCTGTATTCAGGAGTTCCAGCCTGATAAACTGCACTGCACTTATCAGCATCGAGATTATTCCATTCAATTTCCTTGCCCGCAACTGTGACCTTTACCGTTTTATTACCGTTAATGGCTCCAGCAGTACATTCTTTAACGCAACTCATACACCTATCACAGAGTTCTCCTTCAAAAAGCGGGTCAGGATTAAGCGGCGCATCAGTGATAATAAAAGCAAACCTTTGACGAGGTCCAAACTCAGGTGTTAAAAAGACTTTGCTGTATCCAATCTCACCCATTCCGCAAATAAAAGCGGCGATGCGGAAATGCAGGAAAACATCAGGTTTCGGTTTGTTCGGCGCAACAGCTTTACCAACCCCAGTACCAAGCCTGACACTCGTATTTTGATACAGGATCGCTTCGTATCCATTATCTTCAAGGAGATTACCTACCTCCCTGAGAACCATAGGCGCATAGACGTCATTTATGCTGGCATACCCCAGTGCAGGATACCCGGCGAAGTATGTTCCCTCCTCTATACCTCTCAGTAACCCTCTGTGTATACGGAAACCCAGACCAATGATTGATTTAGCTTCAGGGAAGATGTATCTTGGATCGGATTGCATAGGCGCGCCATCGTATCTATCCATTGACCCGATCCCAACAAGATCAGCTCCGCATTTTTTCGCAAATTCCTTTATTTCTTCTTTAAGCATAATGTATCTCCTATGTATACAATGTCATTCTGTGAAGGCTGGAATGACAAATATCATACAACTGAATATTGAGATTGAGATTACTTCATTGATACATTATAACTGGTTCAAGATCGTAGGTCAACGGAAATAAGGTAATGCAAAGCATAAGCTTTATTCAAACTTTTCAACTTTTAACCTTCAACTTTTAATCTCCATTATGTTTCTTTGTGTCTTAGCGTCTTCGTGTTTTTTCATTGAAAAATGCCGCGGACAAGAAGCTTATGCTTGGATTTGGAATTTACACTTGCTATTTTATTTATATAAATGATATTATAAAAATATCATCTGGATATGAAGAAATTTTTCGATGCCGCTGGAAAAATCAAAATTGATAAAGAATCTATCCGTAAATTAAGAAAGGCAAGTAAAATATGAAAATAATTGAAAAACCATGGGGACGTGAAGTCTGGATCGCCCATAATGATAGATACGCCTTCAAGCTGATTGAATTCAAGGCTGGCTCACGATCAAGCCTTCAATACCACGAACGCAAACACGAAACTATATACATTGATCAGGGTAAACTGGAAGTTGAAGCTGATGACGAAAACGGTCAGTTGGTGAAAACGATAATGGGTGCAGGGGATGTAATTGAGAATCCGCCAATGCGCAGACACCGCATTACAGCAATAGAGGACGTCAGACTTTTTGAAGTATCAACGCCTGAATTGGAAGATGTTATAAGAGTGGAGGATGATTATGGCAGGAAGTAAACCCAACCTTGTCATTTTCGGTGCAGGAATGACAGGGAGAGGACATATAGCTCAACTAGCTTTTGAGAGTGGATGGAATATCACTTTTATTGATAAAAATGCCGGATTAGTCAAACTGCTGAACGATGCTGGCAAATATACCATGCATCTTATATCAGATCATCCCCGTAATGTTATCATATCAGATTATAAAGCTATCCATACAGAAGATAAAAACGCTGTCACCAAAGCCATCGCCGATTCAGATATGGTTATAACCTCCGTCTTACCTAATAATCTTGCTGACGTTGCCCCTTTGTTAGCTGAAGGACTTAAACTTAGATTTACTCAAAATCATAAACCCTTAAATGTCATTGCCGCTGAGAACATGAATGAGGGGTCATCAATACTATGGTCTTTTACGTCAAAATATTTAACTCTTGAAGAAAAGAATCGCTATGGCAAAGACTTTGGATTTCCAAACTCAATGGTAGCCCGTGTTGTTCCCCGTGCATCTGATCCGCTATACATCATTGCAGAGGATTATAACGAATGGACAGCCGATCAAAATAATCGTGTCGGGCAATCACCAGACCTGAAAGGACTTGAATGGGTATCAAATCAGGAAGCACGACTCAAGCGTAAGCTATACCTTCATAATCTTGGACATGCAGTATGCGCCTATCTTGGAGTCATAAAGGGATATAAATTCATACACGAATCCGCACAAGATGATTGGGTTCTGTCATGGGTAGAGACCGCCATGACTGAATCAGGCAATGCTATTGGTAAAGAATTTGGATTTAGCAAATCTAGTATCAAAGCATACATTCAAAGCCTTACAGACCGTTTACCGAAAGATGCCTTACCGGATAATATAGATAGGGTTGTCCGTGAACCCATCAGGAAACTTGGGTTGAATGACAGATTCATTGGTCCCCTTGCGCTCTGCGAAAAACATAATTTGCCTTGCGATGGTATATGCTTTGGAATTTCTGCTGTTCTGGCTTCTGAAATCAAAGATGACGAGGGAATTTTTCTAACCAAAAATGTTAAAGAAAAAGGAGTAATCGAGGCATTATTGCTAGTTTCCAAATATACGCCCAATGATGAAAACAAACGGAGGATTGCAATGAGCTATAATTCTCTACGTTATAATGACGTTTCAACTATAGAACAGGAAACACAGCCCAAAACACAACCCGAAGAAAATGGTTCTGATCGGGAAGGCATTAGACGCAAAACTACAACATTCGTTTCTGAACCCGAAGATTCCCAGTCAATTTCTCTTTTTAACGCACCAATATATGACGTTCTTGGTATAGGGATTGTTGCTGTTGATGATCTGCTCATGGTTGATAACTACCCATCCGCAGACTCAAAAATGCGGGCAGATAAAGTGGTACGTCAGGGTGGAGGATTAACAGGTACTGCTCTGGTTGCATCATCAAGGCTTGGTGCAAAGAGCGCTTATGGCGGGATATTGGGACAGGATGACCTGTCGAACTGGACAGTATCAGAGCTTGAGCGAGAGGGCATTGATTGCAGTTTAACAATTCGATCCGGTGATATAAAGCCTTATCATGCTATAATCGTTGTTGATACAACTCATCACACACGCACTATAATATTCTCAGACGAAGGCGTTATGCCAAGACCAATTGAAACCATAGACGAGTCATTTGTGTCAAAGGCAAAGGTTATTCTAATTGATCAACTTGGTATTGACGTCATGTTACACACTACTCTTATAGCAAAAAAACTTGGCATTCCAACTGTCGCTGATATTGAAAGAGAGGAACATCCAAAGACAAGGGAGTTATTGTCACAGATAGATCATCTTGTTTTATCAACGAGTTTTGCAGGTAAACTCACAGGTTCAGATGATCCAACTAAACAGGTTAAGGCATTGTACAAAAACGATCGTGCCTGCACTGCCATAACAGCAGGAATAAAAGGGTGCTGGTGTATGACTAAGGGAAGTTCCGAGATAAAACATCAGCCTGCGTTTAGGGTTCAGACGGTAGATACCACCGGTTGTGGCGATGTATTTCATGGCGCTTACGCCGCAGGTATAGCGTGGGGTTGGGACATACCGAAGTGTATAGAATTTGCTTCTGCTACCGCAGCGCTAAAAGCTACAAAGCCCGGTGGTCGTGCTGGAATACCTGATAAAGCTACCGTCGAAAAATTTCTTAAAGATAGTCCTTTAATGTATTGATTATCAACAAATTAACAAAGGCATTGTAAAAAATAAAATGAAAATAAACACGAAGACACTTCTCGTTCCGCCGAGTAACGGAAGAACAGAAAATACACAAAGATCATAAAGAAATAAAAAGAGAGGGAATTAGAAATCTTTGTGTTCTTAGTTTTCTTTGAGTCTTTGTGTTTAAATTTTTTACAGTGCCCACAAAAATGACGGGGGAATATAAATGGATTTTACATTGATGATAATAGTGTTATCCCTGTTCTTGCTTTCTGGACTTGCTAAAACTGCCTGCACTGAGTCAGTTATCGCAAAAGTTGAGTTATATAACGGCGCACCGACATTGTTTATTAACAACGCTCTTGATTCGTCTATTGTCTATATGACCTATAATCCCAACAGTAAATACTTTAAGCAATTCGGGGATAGTGGTATACATATCTATTCATTTTCCTCAACACCAAGCGAATCAGGATATGGTCTTGCGCCAACGACGTGGATAGCGCCGGATAAATACGACTACAGCAATATGGATGCTCGAACAGAGATGATTTTAAAAGCCGATCCAGATGCCTACATATTCCCAAGAATTTACTTACATTCGCCAAGGTGGTGGGACGAGAAATATCCAGATGAGTTGGTGACAATAGACCCGGGCGACGGTAAGCCTGTTCCATTCTACCATCCTGGGGAAAAACGTGTACCATCGTGGTCGTCGGAGATATGGCGTAGAGATACAGCAGACGCTATCAAGAAATACATAGCTCATATCAAATCTATGCCTTATGCAAATAGAATCATAGGGTATCACATTGCATCTGGTACTACTGAGGAATGGATGATGTGGGGTGGAAATGAGGATCAATGGGCAAATTACAGCAAGCCCAATCTTGAATCTTTTCGTAAATGGCTAAAGAGGAAATACGTCAGCGTTGAGAACCTGCATAAAGCATGGAATAACAAAGATGTGACGTTTGAAACTGTTGCGATTCCAACGAAGTCACAGAGACAGCACAGTGAATTATTCTCATTCAGAGACCCCGAAAAAGAGATGAACGTTATTGATTACTATCTCCACACATCAGATATGGTTGCTGAGACAATCGAATACTTTGCAAAAGTCATAAAGACAGAGACAAATGATCAGGCTATTGTTGGCGTATTTTATGGTTACGTAATGCAATTGATAGGTGAACAGAGACAGCAGAACGCTGGTCATCTGGCATTGCAGAAAGTGTGGCGATCTCCCTATATTGACTTTATCACAAGTCCCACCAGTTATGCTTTCAGACAGCTTGGAAACGGTTACAGTCACTTTATGTCGCTAACAGACTCAATAAAACTTCATAAAAAGATGTGGTTTGATGAAAATGATATACGTACTTGGCTATCTCAAGGTCCTTTAGGGGAATGGGGAAAAACTGCGACTTACGAGGAAAGCCTTTCCATGCAACAAAGAGAATTTGCAAACGTAGTATGCAATGCCTGCGGGATGTGGTGGTTCGACATGGGCGGTGGATGGTACGACGATGAGCGAATGATGACAGAGATCGGCAAGATGAAATCTCTTGCAGATCAAACAGTCAAACTGGATCGTACGCCTGTCAGTGAGATAGCGTTAATAGTTGATGATGCAAGCCTTGCGTATATGCAAGTTGGGAATAGGGTGAGTGTTCCTTTGCTTCTGCTTCAGATACCGGAGATGGGCAGGATCGGTGCGCCGTTTTCGTATTATGCACTGGACGACCTTGATACTATGCCAGAACACAAGATGTATGTATTTGTAAACTGCTTTGCACCAACCGAAAAACAAAGGGAGTCAATTGATAGGATCGTCAAGCGCAACAGTCACGTTGCACTGTGGGTATATGCGCCGGGATTCATCAGGAATGGGAAGGTAGATATTCACGGCATGAAGCACCTGACAGGCATGGATATAGATTACAAGCTTGAAGAATCGCAATTAAAGATTGCTATTACTGGTGAACCGAAAGTATTGGAGCCTGTTAAAGATGGGTTTACCTATGGGACAGATATGAAGATCGGTCCGGTTTTCCACGCAGATGAGGGTTCTGGAGAGGTGGTTGGCAAATTATTTGACAGCGGTTTCCCGGGGCTTGTCATTAAGCGATTCGACAACTGGACGTCTGTATACTCCGCTGCGCCGTGCATACCGGCAGTAGTATTGCGAGGATTCGCTAAAATGGCAGGGGTTCATCTATACGCCGATCTTGGAGATGTGGTCTATGCCAATAAGTCACTTTTGTCTCTAACGGTCAATGATGAAGGAAAAAGGACGATACATCTTCCTTATGCCTGCGATGTATACGATCTCTTTGACGACAAACCTGCTGGAACACAGGTAACCGAATTTTCCGTAGATATGCCTGAGAAGTCCACAAAACTCTGGCGAATTGAGTATAATAGATATTGATAATTAAAAAAATTGCCATTTCAATGAATGATAGTAACGTTCTTTACAGCTTCCATTATTAAGTTTCTTTTTGGGAATAACACTTGTGTTTATAAATGTTTACTTTTTATGATTTATTATTTGATAACAAGCAAGTTTTAGATAAATCTTAATATTCCGCGCTTTACTTGAAATGACATTTTCGGTTGTTATTATGAGCAACTAAAAAAGAGTGAGGAATATCGTTTCAAAAGTTAGGTGTAGTCCATTAAACTTGCTTGTGTAAACACTAAAAAAGGAGAATTGTAATGGCTGAGAGATTAGAGATTTACATCTGCGAAATTTGTGGTAACATCGTTGAAGTATTACAGGGCGGCGTTGGTGAATTAGTTTGTTGTGACGAACCAATGAAGCTTTTGAAAGAAAACTCAGTTGACGCATCCA
>Ga0315282_10007386_pt1 | contig 18064 bp, 14 predicted proteins | sample YL17G07_20_MG_FD_203693 | JGI IMG/M metagenome (GOLD analysis project Ga0315282, IMG submission 203693) | Sediment microbial communities from Yellowstone Lake, YNP, Wyoming, USA - YL17G07_20 | ecosystem: Environmental > Aquatic > Freshwater > Lake > Sediment | place: USA: Wyoming | collected...
TCTTCCCCTCCATGGACAATGGCGATCCGTGTATTTATGATTTGGTGACATTATGATTTGGTGACAGGCATCAGAGGGCCGCCAGAATGCCTGCATCTACATAGATGATTTGACCATTGACAAAACATGAGGCACAAAAGGCAAAAAATATGGTAAAAAGGGGAAGCATCATATTTCCACCGTGGCAGCGGCACGGGCTGAAGCACCTTACATCCTGGCTCTCGATATTGGTACCTCTTCGGTAAGAGCCTCTCTCTTTGACCGGCTCGGACGGGCATTAGAGGGCATTGAAGTTCGTCAGCCTCATGAGATATGGACGACGAAAGGAGGTACATCCGAAACCGATCCGGACGCTTTGTTAGAACTCGTCTGGCATTGCCTGGATCACGGCCACATTGCGATTGGGAAACCTCTCGGAACTCGAACAGGCCCTGAGAAAAATGGAACCGGATGCTCACGGCCTGACAGTCCTTCCTTTTATGGCTGGGGAACGGAGCCCTGGCTGGGCAGGTAACGCAAGAGGAACAATCCATGGTCTCTCCTTGGCAACAACCCCTCTGGACATTCTTAAGGCAAGCCTTGAAGCAGTGGCTTATCGCGTCGCCATAGTTTTTGAACTCCTACGTCCGCTCCTGCTAGCAGAACCACAGGTGATTGCAAGCGGCGGGCCCCTGCTCCGATCTCCTTCATGGCTTCAAATAATGGCAGACACACTGGGTCGGCCAGTGGCTGTTTCAGAGGTTCAGGATAGTAAAAGCCGGTCCTCCTGTGGATACAGTGATCTCGCAATTGAAGCCGGTGCTTGAGTCCGGTGATCTGATTATTGACGGGGGTAACTCTTTTTTTCTGGATACAGAGCGTCGTTCCAAAGAGGTTGAATCGGAGGGGTTCCTTTATATAGGAACGGGTGTCTCAGGTGGGGAAGAAGGTGCCCTTAAGGGCCCCAGTATCATGCCTGGCGGTTCTCCTCAGGCCTATACTCTTGTTGAACCGATCTTTAAAGCCATTGCCGCCAAGATGAATGAGGAACCCTGTGTAACACATATTGGGCCTCGGGGGTCTGGACATTATGTTAAGATGATCCATAACGCCATTGAGTATGGCGATATGCAGCTAATTGCCGAAGCTTACGATCTCCTCCATCGCGGGATCGGGCTGTCCGGAAACGAGCTGTACCAGGTCTTTTCCCATCGGAATGAAGGACCGCTCTCCTCTTATTTGATTGAGATCACCGCCGATATCTTCACTTTAATCGACAGAAAAACGAATCAACCTCTAGTGAAAATGATTCTTGATCAAGCTGGCCAAAAAGGGACCGGCAAGTGGGCCAGTCAGAACGCATTAGATCTTAGTGTCCCAATACCCACAATCAACGCTGCTGTGGAGGCTCGAATTCTCTCTGCTTTTAAAAGAGAAAGAGAAATAATAGCCAATGCTTTTTATGAAAAAAGGAGTCCCTATTCAGGGGATCACAAGACTTTCATTAATGAGGTGGGGGATGCGCTTTATGCTTCTAAAATCTGTTCCTATGCCCAGGGCATGGCTCCTCTTCAGACCGCCAGCCGTGAATATCATTACGATCTAAACTTAAGCGAAATCGCTCGTATCTGGCGTGGAGGATGCATCATTGTGCCCGATTTTTGGATGATGTGAATGCAGCCTAACGGAAAGATCCTGAACTCCCGAACTTGATCTTGGCTCCGTTTTTCCGCGAGGCCCTGATCAGTCGGCAAAAAGCCTTGCGACGTGTTGTGGAGACGGCAATCGAATTAGGCATCCCAATCTCGGCCATGAGTATGTCACTGGCCTATTATGACGTTTACCGCAGTGCCCGAATACCAGCCAATCTGATCCAGGCCCAACGCGACTACTTCGGCGCTCACTTATATCAGCGGGTGGATCGCGAGGGGGTCTTCCACACCGAATGGAAAAAAAGAGAAGGAACAAACTCATCCTAGAAACTTCGTCAGGGTCTTCACTCCGTTAGGAGTCTCGCAATTAATCCTCGTTCCCCAGTTTCCCGACCTTTTCCAGGTCATCGGCGATGTAATCCAAACCCAAATCCTCTAAACATCGCCTCGTAGGAAAGCTGGTCTTTTTGTCCCAACGGTTCATTTCGTAATAGTCGTCGAGTAGCCTGTCCCATTTCTCACGGGTCGGATGGAAGCCAGCAAATTGGCCTGTTGGAATTGGCTCTGCGAGCACCCGAGGGGGAGGGTAATCATCCTTTCTATCGAAATTTGTATGAAGAAGATTGAAAGCCTTTTCAACATTTAGTATTTTGGTAGCGATCCTCCTTAGATCTTGCTCAGTGGTCTCCCAACCGGTGGCTGCTGAATAGAGTTCTGCCAGTTCTGGAAAACCAGGCAGCTTAACATCGAGCCAGGATGTGCAGAAGTGACAAATACCCAACGCATTGCAGACCCTGTGAAATCTTTCATAGTATTCAACCAGCTTGACTTTCCCTTCATAAGATAACGGCTCATTAGGTGTCGTCACCCCAAGAACCTCGAAAGCTTTATCCTTATCCATGGCCATCATTGTCTCACAAACAGGCGCCCCGGTCGTATGGCCACCCCCTCTTGTTGACACACACGAGCCCAACCCCCAGCCGATCGCAGAACGCATCACCTCATACAGGTCCTGGCCCTTGACGTGCATGGCATAGTATTCGCTTCCTCTACCCAACATGTTAGCAGCCTTCGCACACCCTTCCGCAAGAATAGCTCCGAACCCCTCCCTGTTGGCAATCTTCCTCGCCAGCTCCAACACAACTTCAGCATCTCCCCATTCGAGTTTGAGACCGTCCGTATCGTCCTCACTAAGAATCCCTCTCTGGTAGCATTCCATTGCCCACGCGATCGCACCCGAGGGAAGATCGAGATCAAGACCCAGTTGGTTGCAGTAGGCATTAAATTTTGCTTGGAATGTTGGATCCTCAACTGCGAGTTTGCCACAAAAATTGGCCATCGCCTCGAACCAGAACCCCTCGGTTTCTAAGCCGGCATATTTCCCGTCATGAATCTTAAATATACGGCTGCAAGGCATGGGGCATCCTGGGTAGCCGATAATTCTAATCTGATATTTGTTGACAAACTCCTCGTAATCGAGCTTACGATATAGATTTTCAGGGAGCTGGAGAGATTGGAAGTTCTTATAAGGAACCCCACACAGGCTTTGTTTTGCAGGCAATATTCCGGGGACACCATATTCGTGGTAGACTTTTGCGGCCTTGGAGTCACGGAACATCTCACGCAACCTCAATACGGCGTCGAGAAACCTCTGGGGGTCAGCCAGCATTATGCCTCCCGTCCCCCTGACCGCAATTGCCTTCAAATTTTTCGATCCCATGACGCTTCCCAGACCGCATCTCCCCATCGCGCGCCCTTTATGCTGGATGATACAAGCGCCTCTGACCAGGTTTTCACCGGCTGGCCCGATTGAGACCGTGTAAATGTGCTCGTTATCTCCCAACTCCTGTCTTATGGCATCGGCAGTTTCCCAGGTCGTCATACCCCAGAGGTGAGACGCATCTCTTAGCTCAATATGGTCATCATCGATCCAGAGATAGACAGGCTTCCTCGATCTCCCTTGGAAAATAATATGATCATAGCCAGCATATTTGAGGCTCGGGCCGAAGAAAGAGTCCCCGTTGCTGGAACCCACTCCCAGTGTCATAGCGTTGATGGAGTCCGCCGACATCCTGGAACCCCCTGGTGCAAAGGTCCCCACCAACGGCCCTGCACTGAAGATCAACCGATTTGCGGGTGCATACGGAGTCATCCAAGGCTTCACCTCGTTATACAATATGCGCCAGGCAGTTCCTGAGCCTCCTAACCAATCTGCCGCATACTTCTCCGTGAGCTCGAGCGAAAAGATTCCGGCATCCAGATCAACCCTTATTATTTTCCCCGCATAGCCATAGAGAGCAGGCTTCTTCATCCTTTTCCCCCTTTGAGATGAAAGTTCGTGGTAGTCACCTATGCTTGATCCGCGCTGTCTCTTGGGGCGCTCATATGCGCCTTAAAAAGTTTTTCCAGTTCCTCCCGACTAGAAGACGGACAAAATTCTATACATAAGGGAACAGACAGTCCCTTGCAGTGGTCACAAGCTATATGGCCTTCGGCGGTTTCCCGGTAGAAAGTAACTGTCGGTTTGGGACTGTTTCTGATTTGAATGCTTGACATGCTCGGCTGGAAGAGCTTTGTGTAATGAAAGGAGCAAGCCAACTCACATGTCCGACATCCTCCGCATTTTTCTGTTGGGAATGTTACCTTACCCAGCGAGAATTCTTTTTCTCTCTCTTCCATTTTGGAACTCCTATGAGTCTATTCTCTACGACGGTTTTTGGTCGCTCCGTCCTCTAATTTGCATCGCAGGTGATCATCTGGGAACAGTTATCTTGCAGATTCATCGTCAATCGAGAACGGCGACAGCACGAATGGGGGACCCTGATCCTCCGCGGATCTTCAGGGGAAACCCATAGAACATGAATCGTTTGCCTGCAACTTGGTCAAGGTTACAGAGGTTTTCCATATGAGGAACTCTAGTTTCTCGATATACCATGTGGACTGGGTAGGCCGTGGTCGGCGGCCTATCCGGACTCGGGCTGTCCACACCCCAATTCTTGATCCTTTTTTCTAGGATCAGGTACTCAGCCGCTTCTCTCGTGAAACCTGAGTATCCTTCGAGATATTTGGTACTTGGGTAGTATCGGCCATAATGTCCTGTGTAAAACAGGACGATATCCCCTGGTTGGATTGTAAGTCCTGCTTTCTTTTCAGCATTTTCTATCACCTCGGGTCCCATGAGACTATGCTCTGGGACATCCGAAACATCTAAACAAAGAGCTGGGCCAAAGAAAGTTTCAAGGGGCATCTGGTCGATTGACGGAGCACCCGACCTTGGATCAATATGGTTCACGGCATCCACATGAGTTGGGCCATGGTCGCAGAGAAGTAATCCCCTGGTCTGATAACTGTAGCCCTTTCCCATAATTTTGGCAGTCTCCTCATGCGTGGCGTGGTCCCAGACGATTGTTTTAAGGTGTCCGGGAAAAACGGGCATACCGGTGTAAATATCTTGGGCCAGGTCAATGACCTTGCTCATATTCATTTCCCCCGTTTCTATTCTTCCAGTGTATCGGCCCTGTACACCCTACAAGGGATACTTCTTATGTTGGTTGACCCATATACTGGGTCGTATTCATCGCCAGGGATAACAATATTGATGTTCGACTCAAAAACCCCATGCCCAGGATCTTTTCTTTCTGGAAACCACCATTGAGAATCTACGGCAACTACCTGAGGAAAAAATCCCTCGACCAGCTTTGCCCTGAACTTAGCACGTTCTTTCTCTCCGTAATTAACTGTTTCCACCCATACCCAATCTCCCTCCGCAATATTCATTTCCTCTGCTTTTTTGGGGTTCATTTCTATAATTGGGTCTGGTCCCAATGCCCGTAAACTTTTGATCTGTCTTCCAGCAGAATGAATATATTCAATCTTTCTTTTACCTCCTATTAGTATAAGGGGGTATTGAGGAGTTATTTCAGGGGGTGCCTTATGTTTTGGTAAAGGATCGTAACCATATTTTTCTAGAAGAGTGGAGTAAAGCTCTATCTTTTTCGAGGGTGTTTTAAATTCAAATTTACCCTTAAGATGGCGTTCATATTCGTGAGGCATTGTTAAGAAGTTTATTTTCTCCAATTCCTTGAAAATAGTCCCGTAATTTTTTAGTCTAAAATTAATATATTCTTCAACAGTTAGCCACGGAATATCCAATTTCATTTTTTTAGCCAATTCTATGAAAAACTTTACATCATCCCATCTTTCGTAAAGGGGTCCTACTGCTTTATGCGAGATGGGAGTTACGTATGGATATGCCGGGTGCCCCCAGATTCCATCCCTCTCAAGCCAACAAGCAGCAGGTAGAACAATATCACAGAGTTCTGTGGTGGGCGTCATAAAAAGATCCATACTAACGGAGAACTCCAATTTTCTTAATCCTTCTTCAATTATCCTCGTGCCTGGGTCAGAACAAATCGCATTATGAGCATTGATGATATGTGCTTTGATTCTATAAGGTTTACTAGATAAAATCGCCTTGGCCAATAAGGTCGGGTGACAAAATCCCATTGTAGAATCAGGACCGCTGCATAGCGGAAGTTCCTCTGCCCCAATACGTCTTGCTTTAATTTCTTGAGGTAACTGGCCTGTTTTAGCAAAAAGAACAAACTCACTAATGAGTTTTTTTTCTTCGGGAAGTGGATTTCCTCCCTTCTTATCAAAATCATCACCACATAAGGATCTCAGAATAATAATAGCCCGCGATGTTTGGACTGCATTTAAATTTTGATCAATGGGAACACGCTGGCAAATAAAGGAAGGCCTTGTTCGGGCAAACATCCTAGCGGCCTCTACAATTTTATTTTCGGGTATCCATGTGATTTTCGATACCTTCTCCGTCGTGTATTGCTTTACATGTTTTTTCAGTTCATCGAAACCATAGGTCCAATCAGCAACAAATTTTTTGTCGAACAACTTTTCATTAATAATTACATTTATCATACCAAGAGCTAAGGCATCATCTGTTGCCGGCCTGATCTGCAACCAGATATCCGCAGCTTTAGCGTAGTCTGTTGGCCGAGGATCTACAACAATAAGCTTTGTACCTCTATCTTTTGATTCAAAGATACCCTCTCCAATCGGGTAAGGCAAGCTATTCCTCGGGTTTGCAGCCCACAGCAGAATACAATTTGAGTTCAAAATCTCATCGCTGACTAATTCCGTAGCAAAAATTGCTTTTTCATATCCAATGGTCGCTCGGGCTGCAGTAGCCGCTGGTAAAAAGCATATGTTTCCAGGCACAGAGATGTTTGGGGTACCTAGTAAAAAAGCTAAGTAACCAATAATACCATGAGTCCCATAATATGCAGCACCAGAGGAGATACATATGGATTCAGCGCCATCTTTTTCCTTGTACTCCTCTAATTTATGAGCAATTGTATTCAGGGCTTCATCCCAGGATATCCCTTGCCATTTCCCTTCTCCCTTTTTTCCTACTCTCTTTAATGGATAATTGAGGCGATCTGGATGATAGAGAAGTTCAATCCCCGCAAGTCCCTTGCAGCATAATTCACCTTTGTTGTGGGGGTGGGCAGGATCACCCTCAATCTTAACCACCTTCCCATCCTTTACATGGACAAAGACGCCGCACCCGCAATAGCAGGAGGAACATACCGTTCTTACAATTTTATCCCCAAAGTTGGCACCCATTTTTTCCTCCTTTCTATTCACTCAAATCATATTCCAAGAAGCTGCAGGGGAATTGCAGTAAAAGTGTCGTCTTTGGATCTCTTTGATATTATGACGTCAAAAAAGTTCGTCAAAATTCTTCAGATTGATTGCGTTTCTCATACTGGATACCAAATGGAAGCACAGAAGGATCCCATTTTCGCTGAAGGAATTCAGCAACATCCCTTGAGTCAATGCTAGAAGAGATCCCACCATTCATCCCGCTGAAGAAGGGTTGAGGCATTTTCCTCAAGGATGATGCGGCCCATTTTCATAACATAAACCCGGCGTGCTATCTCCATAGCCTGTTTTACATTCTGTTCGACTAAGAGTATAGACGTTCCGAATTCCTCTCGAATATTCTTCAGCATTTCCATGAACGACTTCACCAAGACAGGGGCTAAACCGAGGGAAGGCTCATCGAGTAGGAGCAACTGGGGCTTCGTCAACAATATCATCCCTAGACCTAGCATCCGCCGTTCCCCCCCGCTGAGGGTGCTAGACCGTTGCCTTGCCCGCTCATTCAGGATGGGGAATAGCTGGTAGATGCGTTCTATTGTAGATTCGGCGTCATCCTCGACCGTGTAAGCACCTATGTCAAGGTTCTCCCTCACACTAAGCTCCGGGAATATAAATCGTTCTTGAGGCAAGAAGCTAATTCCATGCCTGACTTTATCCGCAGGAGAATATCCCGTGATGTCTCCTCCTTTATAAATTATTTTTCCTCGTGTCGGTTGTAAAAGCCCTAAAATGCACTTCAGGGTTGTGGTCTTGCCAGCCCCATTGTGACCGATAAGGGCTACGATTTCTCCCTGATCGATACCCATAGAAAGCCCATGAACAACAATTTTTTTTGAATATCCAACTTCTAAATCTTTCAGCTCCAGCAGCATGAAAGCCCGTCCTTTGTGCTAGACACCAAAATATATCTTGGTCAGCTCAGGGTTAGCCATGAGCTCCGAGGGAGTACCTACGGCTATAACCTTACCTTCTGACAGGAAGTAAGCCATATCAGCAACGTTTTTGACCACATCAATGTTGTGTTCAATAATGCATATCGTCTTTCCCAAGTTCTTAAGCTGGCGAACCAGGGACATGACCCGATCTATCGAGCCTGGGTCAATGCCTGAAACCAATTCATCTATAAGCAGAACATTGGCTCTGGTTGCCAATAAACAGGCAAGCATCAGCAGTTTTTGCTCAGCAAAAGCGAGTTCACTTGCAAGAATTTTCGCCCTTTCGGCGAGACCAAAAATATCAAGATACGCCATCGCTCGATAGCGATTCTCCCTTTCATCCTGCGCCACTTTCCATGGCCGTAAGAACAGCCAACCTAATTGTTCGCCTCTCTGCCTACCGCAAGCGACTAAGACATTATCCAACACTGGCATGTTGGAGAAGACGCGAACCTCCTGAAAAGAACGGACCAAGCCAAGATGGTTGATTCTGTGAGGAGGTTGGTTAGTGATATTTAGCCCTCGCAAAGAGATCGTACCGCCATCCGATTTCAAGAAACCTGTGATTAAATTGAAGATCGTGGTCTTGCCCGCGCCATTTGGGCCGATAAGGGCTGTAATTTTCCCCTCGGGTAGGCTGAAGGCGATGTTGTCCACAGCCTTCAATCCTCCGAAATACTTACTGACTCCCTCTACTTGAAGAGGCGCTACAAGCTTGTTTCCATTAGATGAGGGTGAAGAAAGAGTCCCATCAAGCTGTAAAATTTTATCCCTCTCTTCAGCTGGAATCGGAACGTACATGTTGTTCTTGGTGAGAATAGCCCGATGTTCAGGTAGAAGGCCTTTGGGACGAAATCTCATAAAGGCTACCATCAGCGCGCCATAGATAGCTACCCGGACTGCGCTGATCGGAACCATGCCTGTTTCGGCTCCCGGTATGAAGGTTAGCACTTCCGGTATCGTTATCAATAGAAAAGCGGCTAACACCGAACCCCATAAATTCGCACTTCCTCCTATCACCACTAGAGCAAGTAAAAACATAGATTCAGCGACTGTGAAGGCACGAGGTTCGACATAGGCATGATAATGGGCCCAGAGGCTGCCAGCTATTGCTGCCATACCTGCGCCTATAATAAAGACCAAAACCTTAAACTTGAGTATATTCTTCCCCAGGGATCTAGCTGCATTTTCGTCGTCTCGTATCGCCTTGAGCACCCGACCAAATGGTGAGTGTGTCAATCGCCAGCTTATGGCGAAACAAACGGCAGAAAACACAAAAATCACCGGTAAGGCCTTGGCTGGGGTTGAAAGACTGATTCCGAAAAAAGAAAGTACAGGGATGCCAAATTTTCCCCAGCGGCCGCCTGTCAAGTCTTGCTGAGTTACAAGGAATCCGAAAACGACCATATTAAAACCGATCGTAAGGAGGACAAGAAATTCATCCTTCACCCGAAGTGCGGGTATAGAAACAAGGACCCCAGCAAGTATTGCTATCACAGCCCCAAAAAGCATCCCCCACAGAAAGTGAACCTTAAGATAGTAGGCAAGCAGGCCCGAACCAAAGGCACCGATACCGAAAAAAGCGGCATGACCCACAGACAGCAAACCGATATAGCCCACAAGGAGATTCAGAGACACGGCCACGATGGAATAGAGTAACACTAAAATAATGAGATGAATTACATAATCCATTTTTTCATTAACTCTTTTAATAAAATCTAATCTCTCTTGGACCCAAACAATCCCCTCGGTCTCAGGATAATGACGGCAAGCAAGATAGCAAAGGAAATCATAATAGTATAGTCTTTATCCAACCAAGCAAGAGAGACGTTCTCAGCTAATCCTAGGAGGAGTCCACCCACCACCACCCCGGAAATGCTGCCCACCCCTCCTACAAAAGTGACTATAAAGGCTGGGAAAACAAGGGGTATACCCATATAGGGGTTAGCGACACTGTCCAAGGTGTGGAGGACTCCGGCAATAGCCCCCACCCCTGATCCTATCGCAAAGACGAGGAGGAATATCCTCTCCCTTCTGATTCCTAATGCCTCAGCCATTTCCGCATTGCTTCCCACAGCTCGTATGGCTTTGCCTGACTTCGTCCTTCTCAGATATTGCCCGACGGCGAGAATCACAAGAACACTGAGTATCACAGTCCCTGCATGAAGGGTCGTGAATGTGATGTCACCAATATTAATTGGCTGTATTGAGAAACCTAGGAGGCGGCGAGGAAAAGGCTTGAAGACAATATGCGCAATAGCTTCACCAAGGATCAATGTCCCTAAAGAGGCACCGAAGATGATGGTTTGGCTAGCGCCTAATTTCCTTAAAGGACGGTAGATGCTAAGCTCAATAACCCATCCCAGGGAAACCCCTGCGATGATGGCTGCCATGAATCCCACCACCAGCGGGAGGCCTATGTTCATGGTCACAAGTACGGCGGCATAAGCCGCGACGACAAAAATTAGGGCGTGAGCAAAATGGAAAATACTTGTTGTGCCATAAATGATGTTCCAACTCAGACCCAGGAGGGCATATAATGCCCCAAAGATAACACCGTTAACTGCAAGTTGCGCTAATAATATTCCCAATTTTGCACCAATCCTCTCAATAAGTTCTGATGACCGGTAGCTAACCCGAACTTAACATCGGGTGAGATACCGGCCATCTTGGTTTTGACTCATCCTGAGTGGTTACCGACGCTTGGGATAAGCTTGATTGGGAGGAGGTGTAACCTCCTTTATGAGGACCACGTCTTTGGCTGTTCCTCCCTGATATTGAGTGATAGCAACGGGTTTGACAATGGATCCGTCAGGTTTTATCTCCATTTGGCCTTTCCCGTAGAGGCTGGGGAACACCTTGATTTCCTGAATTGCCTTTTCCAGTTGGGCTCCATCAAATGGATTGCCACCTTTAGCGAGTACGTGTCGGATGCAATTCCTCAGGATAATAACGGCCTCATAGTAGTTAGCAGCCAACTGCTCTGGTACTTCATTATACCTTGCCTTGTAGTTCGTCACGAACTTCTGGACAAAAGGTAGCTCGGACTTGGGGTTAAAGTACTGAGAGCAGTCATATAAGCCTTTCAGGTTATTTTCCCCCGCAATTTCGATCATGATGGGGTTGATACCCATCATGGTACCTATGGGAAGGTTCATCCCCATCTCTTTGGCTGTTTTTACGATATATCCGACATCGTTGCCGATTGACCATATGCCAAGGACGTCAGGCTTTGCCGCCTTGACCTTTGCCATGACCGACAGGTAGTCTGTTATCAGTGGTTCGTGGCTAACCTCGGCTACCACCTCCACTCCCCACTTGGGCGCAATGTAGTAGGTGGCATCCCGTACCCCTGCACCGAACTCTTCTGCCCAGTGGGTTATTGCGATTTTCTTGGCACCAAACTTCTCGACAAGGAACTCCATCATGGGAATAGCCATCTGTGGGCCCATCGGCCGTGTATTGTGGAGATAGGGCTTATTCAGGAGCACCGGAGCTACTCCACCAGGGTTAACTATTACCACGTGAGCCGGTTCGCCTATCTCTCTAGCGGCTAACGTCACCGTTTCGAAGCCGGTAATGCAGTAGGGTACATGATAGATATCCACCAATTGCCTCATGCCGGCGGATGCCTTTTTGGCATCTCCGCTTGCGTGATCGACAACAACAAGCTCAAATTTCCATGGAAACTCACTCGAAGAGTTTAATTCGTCAATCCCCATATGGACGGCTTGACTCTTCCATTTGCCAGCCCAAGCCCAATTACCTGTCAGTTCCAAAATACCTCCCACTTTCATAACTGGAGGAAACTTAGACGTTGGGGCAGGGGTGGCCTTCTGGGCCAATTTCGTTTCTCCGGCATAGGTTGTTCCAATTTCAACCATAAGGAAAATAGCCAACAAAATTAAAAATAACTTGACAAGAAATCGTTTACTCATATCTTAATCCCTCCTTTCCTTCACCCGGGGTAAAAAAGATTTAACTCTGGTCTACATACGCTTTCGCAAATTCCCAGACGTCGCTTTTCTTTCGTTACCATCACCCCCTTTCTCATAAATTATGCAAGCAACATCATGAGCAGACAGTCAGGACTATGGGCTACACTTTTCCTCCCCGAAACTCAGGAACTTTCAAGCACTTTTCATTTCCCTCATTCCTCTGATCTATACTCCTCTTCTTAAAATTTGTCAAGAAAAAAATTAAGTATTTATTAAAAAAATTAAACATTTTTGAAAAAATTGTCTAATATATGAATATCATAAATATTTTCCTATTAATTATAATTCCAGTGTAGATTCAATGGCACGCTCCAAGGGGAGCAAACTCGAATAAGGAGGGCGATGGACAGTAACAAGCTCAAAATGAATAGGGTGCATTTGTAAAAATTATCCATTTCACAATATTGTGGTTGCCTACCTCCTCAAATCTTGTTCCTCTATTGGTGATAATTTGGAGGAGAAGAGGATTCTAAACGAAACTAATCATGAGAATTGGATCCAAAGATGGTGAGGTTTGATGTAGCTAAAAATAGTCTTGACATACTGAACAAAATAGCGTAAGGTGGTAGGCAAAAATGTCATGGACTGGGCGAGGTGTGTGTTTAACTTCAACATTCTAGATAGTCGCTAAACAAAAATCGGATAAGACGGGAAGACATGGATCCGCTGGGTCGGAAAATTAAACAAGAACGTCAAAAAAGAAACTTTACGCTGGAAATGCTGTCACAAAAAATTAATCTCTCGAAGAGTTTTCTTAGTCAGATCGAAAGAGGCCTAGCGCAGCCTTCCATTACGTCACTCAAGAAGATCTCACAGGCCTTCGGTATAAGTGTGGTGAATCTTTTTATAAATGAATCGAACCCTAACGGCGATGTGGGGCCACTTCCTTCTGTAAAAGAAAATGAAAGCAGAGGGTCGGTCTCGGTTTATGTCAAGGATATTAAGGTCGTGCGAAAAGACCGCCGTAAAAGTCTATCTCTCCCGGGATCTAAAATAATCTATGAACTACTGACACCTGATCTGAACCGGCAAGTGGAGGTCATGTACTTGAAGATCGGATATGGTGAGCATTCAGGGAATGAACCAATGATCGACCCGCCAGGTGAAAAATTCGGTCTCGTACTCAATGGGTCCCTTCAATTTCAGATTGGTAATGAAGTATACCAACTCCATGAGGGTGACACCATCTACTTTCCGTCCAATTTACCCCACTCCTGGCGTGGAATAAGTAAGGATACCACCGAGGTCATATGGGTTCTGATACCTCCCTGGTTTTAGCTGAACATCATCAATAGGAAAGTGGAATTGTATGGATCAAGTCTGGCATGGAGAATCGATTTTCGTTTTCGTCTTTTAGTCAACTCGACACAGAGAGGAGGGGTTGGTCCATGATAGACCCTTTTAGAGTGGTAGCCATCAGACTCGGATTATTGAAATCTGTCGATTACTCCCAAATTGTTTACTCAAAGGAAATGGGGAAGAAGATCGACTTTCCGGTATGGGGGGTACTGATACAGGGGCAAGGGAAAAACATTTTAGTCGACTTAGGGATTTACGATCCAGAGTGGGCAAGTCGAAATATTTTGACCTGTGTCAGGGAAAAATACGACCACCCAATCATGGCAATAAAAGAAGCGGCTGGCCTGAGGCCCGAGGATATTGACTTTCTTATATTTACACATCTTCATTGGGATCATATCGGTGAAGACATATCGATCTTTAAAAAAGCAAGATTTGTTGTCCAACACAAGGAATGGGAGTACATGTATAATCCGGTGAGCTTTCAGAAATGGGCTTATGCTTCAAGCCTAAACGTTTGTTTTAGGGAAAACGTTGATCCTTTTAGCTGGCTTTTTGTTGATGGGTGGGTCGAGTTCATGCCTGGCCTAAGACTCATTCCTACTCCGGGACACACGCCTGGGCATCAAGCCGTTTCTGTGAAAACAGAAGAAGGTAGTCTGATCATCGCGGGCGATGCCGTAAACATGATTGAAAATCTGAGCTACAATTTGCCAAGCGGCGTTGCAACAAGTGGAGAGGAATATATGCAAAGCATGAACGTCATTAAGAGGTATGGCGAGTATGTCCTCGGAGCTCACGACTTAAGCATCAATCCTTTCCAATCTGGTTCATTTCCCTCCATTAAGAATCTGTAGGAAAACGAGGAGATGAAAATAAAGTGAAATCAAGAAGGTTCGAAGGATGGGACCAAAAATGAGGATGGAAGTTGAACTCCAGGCGAAAATCCAGATGTATAGATTAAAAGGTTCCTTCTTCTATTCCAAAATCTAGTATTTCTTTAACCCAGGAGGATTTTATGGACCCTAAGGTAATTATTAGTTGTGCAATAACTGGCGCCATTCATATCCCCAGTATGACTCCATACCTTCCTATCACTCCAAAGCAGATCGCCAGGGAGGCCATCGGGGCCGCAAAATCGGGAGCCGGCTCGGTCCATCTACACGCGCGCGATCCCAAGACCGGAGAGCCAAACATGGACCTTGGACTTTTCCAAGAATTCTGCCAAGAGGTCCATCAGAAGAGCGATGTGGTCATCTGCATCACCACGGGCGGAGCACCCACCATGAGTCCCGAAGAACGAATGGTTGCGGTCAAAAAATTCAAACCCGAGTTGGCATCGATCAATATGGGGTCGATCAACTTTGGTCTTTTCCAATTGATGGATAAGATCAAGGAGTACAAATATGACTGGGAGAGGAAGTACCTAGAGAGATCTAAAGATAATATCTTTAAGAACACCTTTTTTGACATGGAGCGCATTTTCAAGATCATGAGGGACAATGGAACCAAACCTGAGCTGGAATGTTATGACGTGGGGCATCTATATAACACGGCTTATTGGGTGGACAAAGGGGTTATTGATCCGCCTATTTGGTTGCAGTTGATTTTGGGAATCATGGGCGCCATTCAACCTTCGGTTGAAAATCTAGTCTTCATGAAGAACACCGCAGACAGGCTGTTCGGTAGAGACTATATCTGGTCAGCCCTTGCAGCAGGTCGGCATGAATTTAATCTTTGTACCTTGGCTGCCATCATGGGTGGAAGCGTGCGGGTTGGCATGGAAGATAATCTCTATGTTGGCAAGGGACGGTTGGCCGAGACCAATGCCGAGATGGTGGAGAAGATGGCCCGAATCCTGAAGGAGCTTGACCTCGAACCTGCATCCCCCCATGAGACTCGACACATGTTAAAGTTAAAGGGTAAGGAGAATACAAATTTCTGAGCAAGACCGACTTTAACAAAAAACAAGAAAATTTCTCTGAAGGCTTGAATCTTCCAATTGCGGATATACAATTCTTCGATCCATGAAGGACCCGGACCTGAAAGAATAACACTTCCGACTTTACACAAAAGGCCCATTTAGGATAAGTAAGGTATTCGCCACGTGAGGTCAGGAGTAAAGAGGTACCCATCTTTTTCGAATATCGCTTTAGCCGGGAAGGAGGGACATGGACATTCAGAAAATACTATTGCACTCCATCCACGGAAAACACCACCTACTGCCGGAAGACACGGGAAAGTCTCTTCTTTCGCAATACGGGATGAGCGTCCCGATAGGCAAGCGGGTTGCCGATTATAATGAAGCTCAGCAGGTGGCGTCAGAGGTGGGTTATCCCTTGGTGGTTAAGGCCCTGGTTCCGGATCTCCTTCACAAATCCGACCGGGGAGCCGTGAAGGTCGGGATCGAGAACAAAACATCACTTCGAAGGGCAACAAAAGAATTGTGGAAGTTTTTCCCCGGGGTCCCGCTTCTTGTCGAGCAAATGGTTAAACCGGGTGCGGAGCTGATCGCAGGTCTGACTAACGACAATTACTTTGGACCCTCTCTCATGATTGGAACCGGCGGCGTGTTCACCGAGGTCTTTCATGACGTGGATTTTCTCGTGCTCCCGGCCGAGCGCCAAGACCTCGTGCGTGTGCTTACCGGTTTAAAGGGATACAAGTTGTTAACCGGATTTCGTGGGAAACCAGCCTATGGCCTGGACCAGATTGTGGACGCCCTTCTCGCATTTTCCCGATTTGGTTGGGAAGCAAGGGATTACTACGAGACAGTAGACATCAATCCTCTCGTGGTGAATGAACACGGAGCAACGGCGTTAGACGTCAAGATTGTCTTAAAATCACATCTTGGCTCTGAGTCCTTGTTGATATCACTCCCCCGGACGGACTACTTCGATCGGTTCTTCACCCCTCAGTCTGTAGCCATCATCGGAGCTTCAGCAACCCCCGGCAAGCCTGGTCATGTGGTCATCAAGAACATTCTTGCGAACGGCTTTGGGGGGAAGCTCTTTCTGATCAATCCAAGGGGCGGAGACATTTTTGGTCTACCTGTCCTCCCTGCTGTCGGCAGCCTGCCCGAAGGAGTGGATCTGGCCATTATCATCCTTCCTGCGAAAGAGACTCCGCCGGCCCTTCGTGAGGTCGCCTCCAAAGGCATCAAGCACGTGGTCCTCTCTGCGGGAGGATTTGCGGAGGTGGATGAATACGGAGCACAGATACAACAGGAGCTGATCGATATCATCCGCCAATACAACCTACACGTCTTGGGACCCAACACGTCTGGCCATACGTCTACGCCTCATCAGTTCACATCCACCTTCTTCCCTTTAGGTAAGGTCCGCCCTGGTAAGGTAGCGTACATCGCCCAGACGGGAAACTTTGCCACCCATACGATGAAATACATCCTGACAGGCGAAGCCTTCGGTGTTTCGAGGGTGGTTGGCCTGGGCAACAAAATAGACATTGAGGAGAGCCAGGCCCTCCAATACCTCGGAAATGACCCGGAGACGAGTGCTATCGTCATGTACCTGGAAAGCATCAAATACCCGAGGCGTTTCCTGGACGTCGCGAAAAAGGTGACTCGTCGTAAGCCCGTGGTGATGCTCAAAGGAGGTGCCACAGAGGCTGGCAAACATGCGGCCGTGGCTCACACCGCTGCTATGGCTGCGGAGGACCGGCTCGTGGACGGAATGCTCCGCCAGGCTGGCATCGTCCGGATTTGGGACTACACGCATATGATTCTTGCAGGAAAAGCGCTCTCCATGGCCCCCTTACCCAGAGGCAATCGAGTCAGCTTCTTGGCACCCTCTGGAGCGATGCTGGTGGTCCTCTCCGACCTCTGTACCCGTCTCGGCCTTGAGGTACCTGATCTAGCGCTAGACACCGTTCGAAGGCTCCAAGAGATCAGCCCTCCGTACATCCGCATGAGGAACCCGGTCGACATCTGGGGCGCGGCCTCCGTCAAAGGTGTAGAATTCGGATACAGAGAGGGGATGGAGGCAGTACTCAGGGATCCAAACATCGACGCCGTGGTTCCGATCCTATTGCTTACAAGAGAGACGGGGATGCCGAACTTCGACTTCATCGTCGATCTAGCGAAGCAGTATCTGGACAAACCCGTCCTCGTGTCCTTTACGGGAGACAAAGGGTGTATGGAAGAGTGCAGGGCATCCCTAGAACCCAGGCGGATACCAACCTTCTCGTGGATCGAAGAACCTTTTGAAGTTCTTTCCATATTGGCGCGGTGTGCCGAGGCCATGGAAAGGCCGAAGTAATTCTGTGGACTGTGGAGGACGATAGAAAACAAAGGTTTATCGAGGGTCGGAAAGGAAAAGGAAATCTATCGGGGCTACAACAGCTATTGCAGGAACCTATTGAGATTCTTCAGGTTTTTTGCGGTCTCTTTAAGCTCCTTCGCTTCCTTCAAACCTGGAATCTCTTCTATTTCTTTTTTAAAATCTGAAACGAGATTTCCTTTTTGAGTTTCTTTTTCTTTCTCTTTCTCCGCCTTCCT
>Ga0315282_10007387_pt1 | contig 18063 bp, 14 predicted proteins | sample YL17G07_20_MG_FD_203693 | JGI IMG/M metagenome (GOLD analysis project Ga0315282, IMG submission 203693) | Sediment microbial communities from Yellowstone Lake, YNP, Wyoming, USA - YL17G07_20 | ecosystem: Environmental > Aquatic > Freshwater > Lake > Sediment | place: USA: Wyoming | collected...
TCATGGGCGAACTGACCGACGCCGTGGGGATCCAGTTCCGGCTCCTCAACACCAGCCGCGGTCCGGCGGTCTGGTCTCCCCGCGCCCAGTGCGACAAGAAGCAGTACCGCATCGGCATGCGCGAGATTCTCGAACGAGAACCGAACCTGCGCATCTTGCAGGCCGAGGTGGCGGAATTGCTGATCGAAGCCGGCTCGCAGCGGCACGTCCGGGGAGTGCGGCTCCGGGACGGGCGGACGCTCGATTGCGGCGCCGTCATCGTGACCACCGGCACTTTCCTGAACGGGCTGGCGCACGTCGGCGAAACAACCTTCACCTGCGGCCGGAGCGGCGAACCGCCCTCCAACCTGCTGGGGAATCAACTCCGGACTCTGGGGCTCGACTGGAAGCGCCTCAAGACCGGCACCCCCCCGCGCCTGGACGGGCGCACCATCGACTGGAGCCGCTTCCAGCCCCAGGCCGGCGATCCTGAGCCGACGCCGTTCTCCTTTCTCACCGAGCGCATCGACCGCCCCCAGATCCTGTGTCACATTGCCTACACCACCGATGAGACCCTGCGGATCCTCCGGGAAGCCATTCCGCGCTCGCCCTTGTACAGCGGCAGGATCGAGGGCATCGGCCCGCGCTATTGCCCCTCCATCGAGGACAAAGTCGTCAAGTTCCCTGACAAGCTCCGCCACCAGATCTTCCTCGAGCCGGAAGGACTGGATACCTACGAAGTCTACGTGAACGGCATGTCCACCAGCATGCCCGTCGATGTGCAGTTGGCCATGATTGCCTCGATCCCCGGTCTCGAAAATGCCGAGATGCTGCGCCCGGGCTACGCCATCGAGTACGACGCCGTCGACCCGCGCGAACTGCGGCACACCCTCGAAGTGAAGTCCATTGACGGCCTCTTCCTGGCGGGCCAGATCAACGGCACTTCGGGATATGAGGAGGCTGCTTGTCTGGGCATCATCGCGGGGATCAACGCCGCTTGCCGGCTCGCGGGCCTGCCTCCGGTCATCCTCAGCAGAACCCAAGCCTACACCGGCATCATGATCGATGACCTCGTGACCAAGGGCGCCGATGAGCCTTATCGCATGTTCACTTCCCGCGCCGAGTTCCGGCTTCACCTCCGGATTGACAACGCGGACGAGCGGCTGACGCCGCTAGGCCGGCGGGTGGGGCTGGTGACCTCGCAGCGGTGGGATCTCTTCCAGAAGAAGCAAGAGCAGAAAGCGCGGCTGACCGCACTCATGAGCCAGTCCCGCGCAGACCCGGAGAAGCTCAAGCTGGCCCTGGACGACCGGCCCACCCTGATCGAGTGGCTCAAGCGGCCGCAAGCCAGCGCCGGGCGGCTCAAGGAATGGGCTGCCAGTCGCCTCGGCGAGCAGCCCGTTCGCGGCGTTCTCGAGAACATCGAGACCCAAGCCAAGTACTCCGGCTATATCGCGCAGCAGGAACGGCAGATCGAGCGGTTGAAGAATGCCGAAAGCCGGCCCATCCCCGATGATTTCCGGTTTGCGGGAATTCCCGGGCTGTCTCGAGAGGTCCGTGACAAACTGGAGCGCGTGCGCCCCCGCACGCTGGGCCAGGCCGGCCGCATCCCCGGCGTTACTCCGGCGGCCATCGCGGTCCTGGATGTATATTTGAGTGTTGCCAAAACGCGCTAGAAGGAGGAAGGAGCCAGGAGTCAGGAGTCAGAATGGGCAGACGCCTTCGGCAGAGGCGTTCTCCCAAGTGCTGGCTGATCGTTTCTCCCCGGTTGGCGTCATTTCTCCCGCTCAGGTGCAGCAGCTTTACCAGCACTACCAGTTGCTGCTGCGCTGGAACAGGGTCCTCAATCTCACCTCCATCGTGACCCTCGATGAGACGGTCACTCGGCACTACTGCGAGTCGCTGTTCCTCGGCCTGCATTTGCCCCCTGAGCCTGTCTCGGTGCTGGACGTGGGTTCCGGCGCCGGCTTTCCGGGCATCCCCATGGCCATTCTGCGCCCGGACTGCCGTTTCACTCTGGCGGAATCCCACCAGCGCAAGGCCGTCTTCCTTCGGGAAGCGACACGCCATCTCAGGAATGTGCGTGTATCGGCCCAGCGGGCCGAGCGAATCGAGGCATCCTTCAATTGGGTGGTCTCGCGCGCAGTGAACTGGAAGGAAATACTCCCGATTGCCGCCCGCTTGGGCCGTCAGGTGGCGCTGTTGCTGAGTAGACCAGATGCGGAGGAGTTGCTCGAAACCAGCGGCGTTCAGTGGCAGGCCCCGATTCGAATTCCGTGGGGAAAGCAGCAGGTTCTGGCCCGCGGGCAGCTATGTTCCACGTGAAACCCTCCCCGGAACGTTTCACGTGGAACGTGGCCAGCCGCTAGCAGCCAGCCGCCAGTCGCTAGCCGCTTCCGCCTGTGCTAGCATGTTCTTTCGCCTTCAGGAGCGTCGCGCGTGGCCAAAGTGATCGCCATTGCCAATCAGAAGGGTGGCGTCGGGAAAACCACCACCGCTATTAACTTGGGCGCCTCTCTCGCCGCCAATGACCTGCGCGTGCTGGTCGTTGATGCCGACCCCCAAGGAAACTCCACCACCGGACTCGGAGTCGACAAATGGCCCGGGAACCCCACCCTCTACGACGTCCTGCTGGGTGAGCTCGAAATGTCCGCGGTGGTCCGGCCCACCAGCTTTGAGGGCCTCGCCCTGGTGCCGGCAGACAAAAACCTGGTGGGCGCCAACCTCGAACTGGTCGACGCCGAAGCGCGCGAGTTCCGCCTTCGCCAGAAACTCGACGGCATCCGCAACCAGTTCCATTACATCCTGATTGACTGCCCCCCGGCGCTCGATCTGCTCACCCTCAACGCATTGATCGCCGCGGATTCCGTCCTCATCCCAATCCAGTGCGAGTTCTTCGCCTTGGAGGGCGTTTCCGAATTGATGGACACCATCGAGCGGGTGCGCGACTCCTTTGGCCATCCCCTGAAGCTGGAGGGCATCCTGCTCACCATGTACGACGACCGGACCAACCTGGCCCGGCAGGTAGCCGCGGACCTTCGCGAGTTCTTCCAGGACGCGGTATTCCAAACGGTCATTCCAAGAAGCATCCGCCTGGCCGAGGCCCCCAGCTACGGTAAGTCCATCCTGCTTTATGACGTGCGCTCGCGAGGTGCGGAATGCTACATCAAGCTCGCCAAGGAGATTCTTGCCAATGAACAAGGCCTCAGACAACCCACGCAGGGCGCTGGGCAAGGGTCTTAGCGCGCTCCTGTCCAATCGTGCGGTCCCCAAGCCGGAACCACCCCCTGCCCCGGCGCCGACCAAAGAGACCATCCTTCACATCCCCATCGATCAGATTGCTCCCAACCCCCTCCAGCCGCGTTCCATCTTCCAGACGGAGCGCATGGACGAGCTGGCCCAGTCCATCCGCTCCAACGGGATCATCCAGCCTCTGCTGGTGCGGCGTCACGGTGACCGCTACCAGTTGGTGGCCGGCGAACGGCGCTGGCGGGCCGCCAAACTGGCGGGCTTGGCGGAGGTGCCTGCGGTCCTCCAGCAAGTCCCCGACGACCGGCTGCTCGAAATCACCCTGGTCGAGAACCTCCAGCGGGAGGACCTCAATCCCATCGAGATTGCCCAAGCCTTTGAGCGCCTCACTCGCGAACTCAAGCTCAGTCACGAAGAGATCGCCCGCCGCACTGGCAAGGACCGCAGCACCATCACCAATATGCTGCGCCTGCTCAAGCTCCCAGGGGACGTCCAGCAACTGCTGGCCGAGCGGCGCCTCTCGATGGGTCATGCCCGCGCCATTCTCGGCATCCCGGGAGAAGCCCTCCAGCAGCAGGTTGCCGAGAAGGCCAGTTCCCAGGGCCTGTCGGTCCGTCAGGTCGAGCGTCTGGTGCAACGAATGACCAAGACCCGCGAACCCAAATCGGCTGAGGAGGTCCTCGAGGACCCCAACGTCAAGGCTGCTATCCAGGAGATGGAGCGCGTCCTCGGGACCCGGGTCCGGGTCGTCGGAAAGGGAGACCAGCGGGGGCGCATCGAGATCGAATACTACTCCGCGGAGGATCTCGACCGCATCTATGCGATCATCGTGGGTGATGAGAAGTAAGCGCGGTGTGGTGCCGGCGGCTGGATTCGAACCAGCGACCTTGGGATTATGAGACCCACGCTCTAACCACCTGAGCTACGCCGGCCTTGGGCTCCCCGCAACGCCTCAACGTGGCACAGACATTCGTGTCTGTGTGCTTGTTTGGCCTGTTCTCGACTACAGCACCACACAAGCCGAACCTGATCCCACCTACGCCCCGGACAGTGAGGCACTTTGGGTGCGTCACTTTCAGGGTAGTAAGGCATCCGGAGTTTGTCAACGCACTGGGTGATCGCGACCTGACCACACTTGACAGACCGACCTGACTATGGCATCCTCTCTGGGAAGCTGAAAACCAGGAGTGTGCCATGAACGAAGAGTTCCGGGATCTCATTCTCAGCGCCTTTGAAGCAGCACTCGAAGCCCAACTGCGCGCGGTGCGCCGCCTTCGCCAGGGCTCCACCCCGAATCCCGCCCCGCGTCGGCCCAAACGTACGTCTCAGGTCGATATGGCATACGACATACTCAAACGAGCGCGTGCCCCACTCCACATTTCCGAACTGCTGGCCGGCATCCGGTCCGCCTTCGGCGTCGAGGTGGACCGCGAAAGCCTGGTCTCTTCGCTGACCAAGAAAGTGGCCCGTGGCGACCGTTTCCTCCGCACCGGTAGGAACACCTTCGCCTTGCGCCCGGACACCGCCGCTCGGAGTTTCACCAGCGCGTGATATACTGAATGTTGCCGCAGCCGTAAGGAGGGGAACGCCGGTGATGGTTGCGCAAAAGGCCCTGCACTTTCCTGTTTTCTTCCTGAGTTGTGCTTTGCTGTGTAGCGGCTATCAAAGCAGCTCTCAGGAACCCAGGGTCTCCATCCGGCCCAGGCCCAAGCCGGCGGCTGCTGAAGCCGGCGAACAACGCTCCGCCAACATCCGGGTCCAGACCGAACTGGTCCTGATTCCAGTGACTGTCACCGACCCGATGAACCGCTTCGTGACCGGGCTGGAAAAAGAGTATTTCCGAGTCTTCGAGGACAAGGTCGAGCAGGCCTTGTCGCATTTCGCTAGTGAGGACGCGCCCCTGTCGGTGGGCATCGTCTTCGACACCAGCGGGAGCATGGGCAGCAAGCTGCAAAAGTCGCGGCAGGCGGTGGCCCAGTTCGTGAAACTGGCCAATCCCGAGGATGAGTTCTTCCTGGTGCAGTTCAGCGACCGGCCGGAATTGACCCTGGGTTTCACCCGCGAACCCGAGGAAATCCAGAACCGCCTCACCTTCACCCAATCCAAGGGCCGCACCGCCCTGCTGGACGGTGTCTACCTGGCGGTTCACGAGATGAAGAAGAACGCCCATAACCCGCGCAAGGCGCTGCTGATCATCTCCGATGGCGGCGACAACAGCAGCCGCTACACCGAAAGCGAAATCAAGAACTTGGTGCGCGAGGCAGACGTTCAGATTTACGCCATTGGAATCTTCGAGCCGGCCGCGGCTCGCGGGCGGACCGCCGAAGAATTGTCCGGTCCCAGCCTCTTGAGTGAGGTCGCCGAACAGACCGGAGGGCGGCACTTCCCGGTCGAGAACCTGAATGAGTTGCCCGACATCGCGGCCAAGATCGGCATCGAGCTCCACAACCAGTACCTCCTGGGTTACACCCCCAAGAACCAGGAGAAGGACGGCAAGTATCGCCGCGTCCAGGTGAGGTTGAAGCAGCCGCCGGGGATGCCGCCGCTGCGGGCCTTCTGGCGGCTCGGATACTATGCGCCCACGCAATAGGCTCCGGTTTTGCCTCCCGGCTGCCTGGCTTTGCCTCCCGCTGCTGGCCCAGAACGAAGGCACGCCGGTTTTTCGTACGGATGCCCGCCTGGTGGTGCTGCACGCCACGGTTGTGGACCGGCATGGCAAGCTGATCACCACCCTGCCCCGAAGCGCGTTCCACGTTTTTGAAGACGGCCATGAGCAGCAGATGAAGATCTTCCGGCGGGAAGACGTGCCGGTCTCGATGGGCATGGTGATCGACAACAGCGGCAGCATGCGGGTGAAGCGGCGCAGGGTCGAGGACGCCGCCATGGCCCTGGTGAAAGCTTCCAATCCGCAGGACGAGGTATGCATCGTCAACTTCAACGACGAGGCCTACCTGGACGTGGACTTCACCAGCGACATCCGCAAACTCGAGGAAGGCGTAGCCCGCATCGACTCCAGAGGCGGCACGGCCATGCGCGATGCCATCGATCTGTCGATGGAGCACCTCAAGGCCAAGGCCAAGAAGGACAAGAAGGTGATCGTGGTGGTGACCGACGGCAACGACAACACCAGCGAGATCACCCTGGAAAAGCTGGTCCAGAAGGCGCAGCAGAGCGAGGTGCTTATCTACACCATCGGTCTGCTGAACGAGGAGGAGCCCCGCGAAGCCCGGAAGGCCAAGCGGGCCCTCGACACCATCACCCAGGCCACCGGCGGCGAAGCCTACTACCCCAAGCAGGTGGACGACGTGGGCCAGTTCACCCTGCACGTGGCCCAGGACATCCGCAACCAGTACATTCTGGCCTACAGCCCCAGCAACGAAGCCCTGGACGGCGGCTTCCGGCAGATCAAGGTCAGCGTGAACGCCGCCAACCGGCCCACCGTGCGCACCCGCACCGGCTACTACGCCACCCCGGAACTGGCCCAGGCCACCCGGCGCGCGGGGGCCACGACCGCGCCCAAGCCCTAACCAGCCTCCACCTCACACCGGCCAGATGTTTCACCGCGGAGACCGAGAGGCCGCAGAGAGAATCAGTATTGAGATCCGCTCGGCGTCTCAGCGTCTCTGCGGTTCAAAGAGCGTGACTCATTTGGCGGCTCGTTGGGATTGATACAATTGCGATGAGGATAGTCATTGAAGCGTCTGTTCTTCGTTCTGGCGGTTGTTAGCTCTCCCTTACTGGCTCAGGAGGCGGTCTTTCGCGCCGATACGAGGCTGGTGGTGCTGCACGCCACGGTAGTGGACCGCAGCGGCAAGCTGGTCACCAATTTACCCCGTAGCGCCTTCCGGGTTTATGAAGACGGCGTCGAGCAGCAGCTCAAGGTGTTCCGCCGCGAGGATGTGCCGGTCTCGATGGGGATCGTCATCGACAACAGCGGCAGTATGCGGGGGAAGCGCCAGAAGGTCGAGGCCGCCGCCTTGGCCCTGGTGAAAGCCTCCAACCCGGAGGACGAAGTCTTCATCGTCAACTTCAACGACCGGGCTTACCTGGACGTCCCTTTCACCAGCGATCTCAAGAAGCTCCAGGAGGGAGTGGCGCGCATCGATTCCAGCGGCGGCACCGCCATGCGCGATGCCATCGACCTGTCCATGGAGGCGCTGAAGGCCAAGGGCCGCAAGGACAAGAAAGTCATCGTGGTGGTGACCGACGGCAACGACAACCTGAGCGAGATCACCCTGGAGGAGCTGCTCAAGAAATGCCAGCAGCGCGAGGTGCTGATCTACTCGATCGGCTTGCTCAATGACGAGGAGCCACGCGAGGCCAGGCAGGCGCGGCGCGCCCTGGAAGCCCTGGCGGTAGCCACTGGCGGCGAGGCCCATTACCCCAAGCAGGTTGACGACGTGGGCCAGTTCACCCTCGAGGTGGCCCACGACATCCGCAACCAGTACATCCTGGCCTACACTCCCTCGAACCCGGCGCTGGACGGGAGCTTCCGTCAGATCCGGGTCACGGCCAGGGGGGGCAACCAACCCACCGTGCGCACGCGCAACGGCTACTACGCATTGGCGCAGCCGCCTTCGCCTCCCAAACGCTGATGCGCGCCGTCCTGCCGATCGCGCTGCTGCTGGCGCCTGCCGGAGCGCACATCGACCGGGAATGGTTCCGCCAGGCCCTCATCGGCGAGACGGCTCACTGGCGCGACGCCGCCGCCACGCCCAGCGGCTTCTTCCAGCCCTCCCTGGACCGGCAGTGGCGCCCCGTGGGCGAGCAAACCGGCACGCTGGTCTCGCAGTGCCGCCTGCTGTTCGTCATGGCCACGGGCTATCGGGTCACGCGGGAGCCGGGCTATCTCGCGGCCCTCAGCCAAGGCGCTGATTTCCTGCTGGCGCACTTCCGGGACCCCGAATACGGGGGCTGGTTCTGGAGCGTCTCGCCACAGGGCAAGGTCCTCGACGCCTCCAAGGACAGCTACGGTCACGCCTTCGTGATCTTCGGGCTGTCGCACGCCGCCGAGGTCACCGGCCAGGAGCGCTACCGCCAGGCGGCGCTGGAGACCTGGGCCGAGATGAAGGCGCACCTGCGCGACCGCGCGGGCTTCATCAAGCCCAGGACCACCCGCGATTTCAACCAGGTGCGCGGGACCAATTCCCAGAACCCCATGATGCACCTGTTCGAGGCCCTGCTGGCTTTGCACGACGCCACCCGCTCGCGGGCGGTCCTCCAGGACGCACACGCCCTGGTGGACGCCATCTTCGGCAAGCTCTTTGAGGTGCGCGGCGGGTACCTGCCGGAGCTGTACGACGCGGACTGGAAACCGCTCCCGGCCGCCCAGCGCGGCTATCTCGAACTGGGACACCAGTTCGAGTGGGCCTTTCTGCTGAGCCATGCGGTGGAGAAAGGTTTCCCGCGGCGGTACCTCGCGCTGGGCCAGGGCCTCCTCGATTACGGGATGAAAGTGGCCTACGATCCCGAGGCCGGCGGGATCTTCTCACGCGGCGACTACCAGGGCGGCGCAGTGCGGGGGCCCAAGGGCTGGTGGGAACAGGCCGAGTTCCTGCGGGCCCTGATGCACTACGCCACGCTCCGCAAGCGGGCGGATCTGTGGGCGCCCTTCGACCGCTCTCTGGAGTTCGTCAAGCGCCAATTCATTGACCCGGACTACGGCGGCTGGTATGGCTCTTACGATCCCAAGACCCCCACAGAAGGCCGCCGCGCCTACAAGGGATCGGTCTGGATGGTGGGCTACCACGTCTCCGGAATGTACGCCGAAGCCTTGCGGTTGAGCCGCAGACGTTGAATCCTCAAACCGGACGGACAAGTCCGGAGGCCGCCAGCGGTAACGCTCAACGGCCTGAATGCTCAGGACGCCGCACGGGGGGCAGTCGCCTTGCGCGGCGATGGCCAGCGCTGAGGCGGCTTAGGCTGCGTACAAGCGGGCCAAGGAGGGAGTTTCGCGAGACCGCCTACGCTCGCGCTCGGCGTGACGCGGCGTTCCGCAAAGCGTTGCTGACCGAGGCGGTCAACGCCTATCTCGCCGGGGACGAAGCCACGGGCAAAACACCATGAACTTCTTCGCTATCCTCCGGGTTCTCCAACACAGGGTGGGGGTGAGGTTGAGGGTGCGAGCGGCTTGACACGCCGCGAGTCGGTTGTAGGATGGAGGCGTGGCCGTCGAGACCCCCTCGCCCCGAGCGGGCGACTCCGAAGATCATCCGGTCTGGCTGTCTGGGGCGGTTCTGACCCTGTTGAACAAACTCATCTTTCCGATCCTCTGGCTGGCTTTGCTGGTTGCGATCCTTCTGTGGGTGTTCCTCAAAACGGGCCGCATCTCCATCGCAAACGACTTCCGAATCCTGGCGGCGTTGGTGCTGATTGCCACGGTCTTCATGCTGTGGCTGACGCTACGTCTTCAACGCGTCGGCTACTGCGGCCGGGAACTCATCGTTGCCAATTACTGGCGCCAGGCCCGCATCCCGTTCGAACACGTCGAAGCCGTCGAGCCCGTCTGGTGGTACCGGGGCCGGATGGTGCGGATTCGCTTCCGCCGGCAGACGCCCTTCGGCTACACCGTCTACTACCTGCCCAAATGGGGGCCGCTGCGATGCCTCTGTGCGGCGCCGGATGAGGAGTTGAGGACAATCCTTTCCACTGGCGCCACTACGAAGCCGGCCTACACTCTGTAGAGGTCCCCTCGCCAGTTCTTGACCGCCCGCTTGATGGCGTCCTCCGGCATACCTTCTGTAGCCGCCCTGGCGGCCAGTTGGACGAATTCCTCATCCGGGGCAAACCGAAGGCCGATGATCTGGCGGATGGTGAGGAGTTGTACAGACGCTTGGGGGTCTCCGAAGGACCCGCAAAGATTGACCAGGGTATGCCGAAGCCTTACGGCTGAGCCGCAACCGCTGAGCGACGAGCCGCGCTTGACAGTGGCACACATTCCCTGGTATCCCGTGCTTATGGCTACTACTTCGTTGCAACGATTGCGGTGCGGAACACTCGCCCTTTTGGTGGCGGGCGCCGGAGCGCTAGTCCTCGGGCAGTCCTATACCGCCTCGATCCGCGGCGTGGTCACGGATGCGACGCAAGCCTCCGTGGTGGGCGCACGGGTAGTGGCGGCTGAGATCCAGCGCAACATTCAGCAGACGGCCAACACCGATGCGGCAGGCCGCTACGTGCTCACCAATCTCCCGCCGGGCAGGTACACACTGACCGTCGAAGCACGCGGGTTCAAGAAGTATACGGGGGAGGCGCTGGACCTCCAGGTGAGCCAGGACGTCTCGATCAACGTCACGCTCGAAGTTGGCGATGTCACTGAATCGGTGACGGTCACGGCCGAAGCGCCGCTGCTTGAGTCAAGCTCGTCGTCGGTGGGCAAAGTGGTGGAGAATCGCGAGATCGTTAACCTGCCGCTGAATACCCGTAATCCGTACCAGCTCGTCTTCTTGACACCGGGAGTCTCGGGCACGGTCAGTATCAACTACGACGACATGCGCTACTCAGTGAACGGCGCGCGGGTGCGGATGCTGGACACCATGGTGGATGGCGTGGCCGCGTCCCATCCTACGGTGAACGGTGCGGGGGGAGTATCCGTGTTTCCGTCGGTCGAGTCGATCGCCGAATTCAAGGTGATGGGCGCCAATCCGCCAGCCGAATTTGGGCGCAGCCAGGGCTCGATTCTGAACGTGGTCTACCGCTCGGGCTCCAATCAGTGGCACGCCAGCGCCATCGAATTCATTCGCAACTCCGAGTTCGACGCCAACAGCTTCTTCTCCAACAAGAACAACGTGCCGCTGGCCAGCTTCAAGCGCAACCAGTTCGGAGCCGACTTCTCCGGCCCTATTCGGCCGGACAAGACGTTCTTCCTGCTCGACTACGCGGGGCTGCGCGAACGCAGCGCCTCCTCCTCAACCTTTACGGTGCCCACAGACTTGCAGCGCAGCGGCGATTTTTCCCAAACCTTGGCCGCCAATAGCCGGCAAATCGTGATCTTCAATCCGTTCTCCACGCGGTCGAGCGGGTCGGGTTACGTGCGCGACCCGTTTGCCGACAACAAGATTCCCGCTTCGATGCTCGATGCGGTGGCGGTGAACGCGGTGAAGTACTTTCCGTCGCCCAACTCTCCAGGCAACGCGATCACCAACTTGAACAACTACTACAAGACCGGCGCCCAGGCGCTCGATATCGATCAGTTCGACATCCGCGTGGACCACAACTTCAGCGCAACGCGCCGGGCCTTCGCTCGCTACTCTCATCGCACCAACAGCAGCGCTCCGCCCGCATTCTTCCCCGACAACCTGGAGATCGCCGAGGGCCGCGTGATTACTGAGAACCACATGCATAACGCGGTGGCGGACTTCACCCAGAGCGTGGGTCCCACCACTATCTTCAGCGTGCGCGCCGGCTTTGCCCGTACGTTGTTCGTGTACAACAACCAGGGCCTCGGATTCCGTCCCTCCCAACTGGGCCTGCCCGCCTCCATCGACCAGGCCGCTGACCGGCTCATGTTTCCGGGTATCAGCCCGTCGGGTTACGTGAGCCTGGGCGGCAACGACCATCGCCGCAGCGGCTTCAACACCGGGACGCTTCTGACCAGTCTCAGCCAGACCAAGGGCGCGCACACCATCAAGTACGGCTTCGAGGGGCGGCTGATCCGCGTCAACGTCTGGGAAGCGCGCTCCTCGGCCAGCTTCAGCTTCAGCCAGTCTTTCACCCAAGGGCCGAACCCAACCACGGCCAGTTCAACGGCGGGCAACGGCATGGCCTCTCTGCTGTTGGGCGCAGGCTCCAGCGGCAATCTCTACCAGGCGTGGAAGAATGTGGCCGCCCAGAGCTTCTATTACGCGGGCTACTTTCAGGACGACTGGCGCGCTACGCGGAAACTGACGGTGAACCTGGGCCTGCGCTACGACTACGATCAGCCGCGCACCGAGCGCTACAACCGTTTCAACTGGTTCGACCCGTTCGTGGCGTCTCCGCTGGCCTCGAAGTTCCCCGGGCTGAAGGGCGGTTTGCAGTTCGTGGGGGTCGACGGCCACAGCCGCCACCAGTTCATTCCCGACAAGAACAACTTCGGACCGCGGCTGGGCTTGGCTTACCAATTGACCTCGAAGACCGTGCTGCGCATGGGCTACGGTCACATGTTCGGACTGTCGGCTCAGGAGGCGATCGGCACAGTCGGTCCCTACGGTTTCCGCGTCGAGAACACCTGGCAGACCACCGCGGACGGCGGGCTGACGCCGCTGAACTTGCTGCGTAACCCGTATCCCTCCGGCTTCCAGCCGCCGCCGGGCGCCAAGGACGGTCTGCTGACGGCCGTGGGCGGTCCCATCCAGGCGCCGCTTCAGGACACGGCCACCCCCTGGTCGATGCAGTGGAACTTCACCATTCAGCAAGAGCTTCCTTCGCACATCCTGCTGGAAGTCGCTTACGTGGGCACGCGCGGTTTGCAGCTCTCGCGGGGCGGCGAGAGCGGGTTCACGCTGAACCAGCTCGCCCTGGATCAGATGTCGCTTGGCAACCGGCTTCTGGACACGGTGGATAATCCCTTCTATGTGGCGGACGGCCCGGGTTTCTTTGGCACCAAGACCGTCGCCCGCAACCAGCTTCTGCGGCCCTACCCCCAGTTCACCGACGTGTTCCCGTTGTTTTCGAGCGGGTCCTCATCCACCTACCACGCGCTGCAAACCACCATCAAGAAACGGCTCACCATGGGGCTGCAATTCGAGGGCTCCTACACCTGGTCGAAGAGCATCGACAACGGCGAGGGCGGCTTCGAGGACAGCAACCGCATCCGGCTGAACCGCTCCATCACCGATCTGGATGTTCCCCACCGCTTCATTCTCAACTGGGTCTATGAACTCCCGTTTGGGCGCAGCAGGCGCTTCGGCGCATCCATGCCGCGCCTGTTGGACACCCTGGTCGGCGGGTGGATGATTGACGGCATCACCAACTACCAGAGCGGCGGCGCTTTCGGCGTCTCAGCCAACAACGTCTGCCGCTGCTTCAACCAGGCGTCCTACGCCAATTCGAAGGGCTATAGCGGCAAGCTCGAAGGCCGCGCCGAGGACCGGCTGGCGCGCTGGTTCGACACCGGCGCGTTCAGCCAGCCGGATCCGTTCACCATCGGCAACATGGGCCCGCGGTCATCCGACCTGCGCAACGACAAGGTAGCCAACTGGGACCTGGGCATCTCGAAAGATTTCCATCCTATCGAGAAACTGCGCGTGCAGTTCCGCGCCGACGCGCTCAACGCGTGGAACCATCCGCGGTTCAGCGGTCCCAACACCAGTGTGACTTCGGGTTCTTTCGGTATCGTCAGCAGCCAGTCCAATGCGCCCCGGCAGATTCAGTTCGGGATCAAGATGATGTGGTAGTTGCGCGGCGCGGGCTGCGGCCACCAAGTAGCCTCCCGGATCGCGAGATCCGCACAGCAGGTTTCCGCCTGCTCGCGGCCTTTATCCTGATTGCCACGGTCTTCATGCTGTGGCTGGCGGTAGGTCCTCAACGAGCCGGCTACTGTGGCCGGGAACTCGTCATTGCCAACTACTGGCGCCGCTACGAAGCCGGACTACACTCTGTAGAGGTCCCCTCGCCAGTTCTTGACCGCCCGCTTGATCGCGTCTTCCGGCACACCTTCTTCAGCCGCCCTGGCGGCCAGTTGGACGAACTCCTCATCCGGGGCAAACCGAAGGCCGATGATCTGGCGGATGGCGAGGCGCGCGTCCAGAAGCTTGCCCGTCAGGACAAAGTGGCGCAGGTTCTCCTCCGCCCGGATGGCCCGGTCCTGAGCCTTCAGCGCAAAGATCCGGCAGAATGCGAAAAGCAGCAACATGCAAACATCCAGCACCACGATCAGGGAGGCGCTGTACAGACGCTGGTGGTCTCCGAAGGATTTGTAAAGATTGACCAGGGAGCCGATCAGCGTCACGACCAGAAGGCCGAAAAGCACGCCGTGAAACATCGGCACGAACCGCCGGTGGTTGGAATAGTTCTGGGTTATCATGCAGCCTGCTCCTTCTCTCCAGAGCGCCGATTGTACTCCATCACAACGTCCGCGTGACTTTGGTCAGGGTGCGCGGGCGGTCCGGATCGAGTCCTTTCTGCTGGGCCAGGCAGGCGGCGAAAATCTGGGCCGGGATGATGTAGGGGATGGGAGTGAACAGGTCCTCCGGCATGGCGCTGCGGCGGCCCAGTTTCACGGGGACCGAGATCGAGCGGCTGGCCGCATCCCGCGCTTCCCGATTTCCCCGATCGGTGATGACGAAGGTCTCGGCCTTCAACTCCCGCAGGCGCTCCAGCATCTGGCGCGTGGAAGGCCAGGTCACTCCGCCGGGAGCGAACAGGAACACCGGGAAAGACGGCTCGACCATGGCGATGGGGCCGTGCAGAAAATCCGCCGAGGAAAAGCGCTCCGCCACCACGTAGCAGGTCTCCATCAACTTGAGACTGAATTCGAAGGCGTTGGCGTAGTTCAGCCCGCGCCCCACCACCACGGTCTCGGTCATGAAGCGGTAGCGTTCCGAGCATTCCGCAATCTCCGGCTCGAGTTCCAGCGCCGTGGCGGTCCATTCCGGCAGGCGTCCCAGGTCTTCCAGCCGGATGCGGGCGCCCAGCGCGTAGGCCAGCAAATACAGAATGAGCAGTTGGCCGGTGTAGGTCTTGGTGGCGGCCACGCTCTTCTCCTTGCCGGCGCGGACCAGGAAGAGATGCTCGGCCAGGTGCGCCAGCGCACTGCCGGATTCGTTGGTGATGCCCACCGTGAGCGCGCCCTGCTCGCGGGCGCGCTCCAAAACCAGGTTGGTGTCAGTGGATTCCCCGGACTGCGAGACCGCCGCCACCAGGACCTCCCGCAGGTCCACGCGAGCCCGATAGAGAGTGAAGATCGAGGGCGCCACCATGGATACCGGAATCCCGGTGGTGATCTCGAGCAGGTAGCGTCCGAATTGCGCGGCGTTATCCGAGGTGCCCCTGGCCGCCAGCAGGATCAGCCTGGGCCGGCGCGCCTCCAGGCGCCGCTTGAAACGCTGGATGGGGCGCAGTTCGGCCCGCAGCGTGCGCTCCAGCGCCGCCGGCTGCTGCCGGATCTCTTCCAGCATCTTGGACATGGTTACGAGAATAGCAGGGGAGGATTGTGGAATGTGGATTGTGGAAACTGCGCCCACGTTCCACAATCCACGATCCACAACCCACATCCCACAACCTCCTACAGCGGCGTCAGCAGGCGGGCTTCCGTGCCGATGTAGAGAGCCGGGAGAGGGGTCTGGCCGGGAGGCGGGCTGAGCAGCCGGGGCTTGAGCAGGAGCACGACTTCGGTCGAGTCCCGGGTGTTGGTGTTTTGCCGGAACAGGGGCCCCAGAAGCGGCAATGTCGCAAGCCCCGCCAGGCCGGAGATGTTGCGGGCTTCTGAGACGTTCATCAAGCCGGCCACCACGCCCCACTCCCCGTTGCGCAGCCGCACCTTGGATTGCAGCTTGCGATTGGAGATCACCGGAATTCCGTTGTTGCTCTTGCCGGACAGCACCTTGAATTCGGCTTCCAGTTCCAGGGAGACCTCCTCGAGGCCGTGTACGTGGGGCGTGATCTTGAGTCCCAGGCCGAGATCCTCGAAGGTGAAGGAAGGAGGCACGAGCAGGGTGCTCTGGCCGGCGCCGAAATAACCCCCATTCAGGATAGGGTACTTGTCACCCACATGGAAGCTGGCGGGAGCGCCGTCCAGGGAGCGGACTTCCGCCCGCATCAGGCTGCGGGACCAGGAGCGGTTCATGGTGGCAAACACTTCCGCATCCGCCAGTCCGAAGCCCAGCAGCGTCTTCCCTCCTCCGAACACCAGCAAACGCGTGAAGTTCTGTGCCACCGTAGGCGCGGAATGAAACGCCTGGCCGAGATAGGCCAGGGGAAACTGGGTGGGCATCATCAGGCCGTAGCTCAGGAAACTGCTGCGGTCCACTTCGAGCAGTTCCAGCTCGACCGCCACCTGAGCGCGGCGGCCGGCGAGCTGCTGGAAGAGCGCCTGGGCGGGCCGGACTTTCGAGACGCGGTCCTTGAAGACCACCCAGCGGCGCTCGGAGTCCACCGCAAACTTGAGGATTTCCATGGTCTGCTGGACGGTGCGGGCCATCTCCTGGGCCTCCTGGATGGTGACCGGGTCGGGGATGGGAATGGCCAGGGCCACGGTGGGTTCGGCCTCGAGGCGCTTCTGGGGAGTGTCTTTGAGCACCAGGAAGAGGCGCGCGCCCAGGGGCGCCAGAAACGAGCCGGTGATGCTCTCGAGCTGGTGGAGAGCTTCCCGGTAGTCCGCGTCTTCAATCCGGAACCGAAGGGCCGGCCCGGGCTGGTAGTCGCGATCGAAGACGCAGTCCAGGCCGAAGGCCTTGGCGGCCTGCTCCCACACCGCTTTGGCGTCGCCCTGGAGGCCGAGCGTCTTTCGCCCGGGGGCGCCTTTCAATTCGGGGGGCGGTTTCAGGCGGCGCACGTCGGCCAAATCTTCCGGGCTCAGACTGGAGGGCGCCTCAGGGAGGCCGGCCAGCGTGGCGTCAGCGGGCTTGGGAGCCGGTTGAGCTTTCAGGGCGGCGCGGGTACGCAGCGCCTGGCTGCGGGCCCAATAGAGGTGGTTGCCGGGGTCCAGGGCAGCCGCCTCGGCATACAGCAGGTAGGCCCGCACAATCTCCCCGCCGCGCTCGGCCCTCCGGCCTTGTTTGTATAGCCTGGAGGCCGGGCTGGCCGCCGGAAGGCTCCCGGCGACCATCAGAACCACCACCAGGCTTCGCAGAATCAGCATGCTCAGAAGACGGCCTAGACGCACCTCTGCGCCAAGGTGTCCCATAGCTTTGACGAGTGCGGGGCGGGAAGCGTGGAAGCGAACCTGGGTCATGCCTCAGTCCTTGTGGGATAAGCTTTAGCTTGTCTGGCCCATTCTCCACTACAGCGCGAGACAAGCTGAAGCTTATCCCACAAGGGCCCCCCGGAGACTGAGGCATTACGAACCTGGTCAGCCAGCCGTGGCGCGCGAGCCGATCTTTTAGTAGCATCAGGGAAGAGCGAAACTGCCATGCCGATGCTTGCAGAGACCCGGCCAGCCTTTTGCCCGCCGATGCCCGAGACCGTGGAGGGTCTGGGGATCCCACAGAACCTGTTGATGGATCTGGTGCTGCGGCGGCTGTATCTGTCCGGGGTCAGCAATTTCCAGAGCTTGAGCCAGGCCCTGAAGCTGTCCACCGCGGTCATTGAAGCCCTGTTCCGCGAACTGCGGCAGCAGCAGCTCATTGAAGTCAAGGGGATGATGGGCAATGACTACAACTTCACGCTCACGGTTGCAGGCCGGAGCGCAGCGGCGGAGCGGTATCAGATCAGCCACTACGCCGGAGCGGCGCCGGTCTCCCTGGACGAGTATCACGCCGCCACCAAGGCCCAGGCCGCCAAAGTCCGGGTGGACCGCAAGAGCCTGAGGCAGACCATGTCGGACCTGGTGCTGACCGACAACCTGCTGGATCAGCTCGGGCCGGCGCTGATTTCGCAGACCTCCATCTTCCTGTACGGCCCCACCGGGTGCGGGAAGACCAGTCTGGCGGAACGGCTCACGCGGATCTATCAGGACGCCATCCTGGTCCCCCATGCGGTGGAAGTGGACGGGCAGATCATCCAGCTCTACGATCCGGTGGTGCACGACCGCATCGAGATCCTGGACCAGGAGTTCGACCCGCGCTGGGTGCTGTGCCGGCGCCCCTGCCTGGTCGCAGGTGGCGAGCTGGTTTCCAGCATGCTGGACCTTCGCCTGGACGAATCCACCGGGATTTACGCCGCGCCCCTCCAGATGAAGGCTAACAACGGCGTTTTCGT